>ERZ1026860.35-NODE-35-length-95948-cov-53.560489_pt1 | contig 95948 bp, 64 predicted proteins | sample MGYA00380160_ERZ1026860 | MGnify/ENA primary metagenome ERZ1026860 (study PRJEB33269, sample SAMEA4719796) | human gut metagenome | biome: human-associated habitat; feature: organic feature; material: feces | place: Cameroon | collected 2013-10 ... | reverse complement strand
CTTGACGGCTCTCTGATCTCAACAATATCTGTAGAGGGACGCGCCGAGGGTGAATATCTGATTCCGACGGACATCGCTTACAGCAAAGCGGACAATGTCTTGTATGTCGCGGACATCGCCAAGGGAATAATGAAGTTTTCCAGCGATGGCACATATCTTTCAACTATCTCTACTACTACGAGCTACAAAAACCGGCAATTTGTGGTTTCCGATTCCGGCTCAATAATCGAGAATGTGCTGAACATCATTGGGAATGAGCGTGATGCCATAGTTGAGCTAAGCCAGAAAGGAGACACACTCCATTATATTCCGAATACCTTCTTCTTTGACTGTGAGAACCCCTTCGCGCTTCCGAATCACCATTCCCTACGGAAGTACGCAGATGAGATATTGTTCAACCCGGCGTGCCGCGACACTATCTATTCGTACAGCGCGGGACGGTTGACCCCGAAATATTCTTTCTCTTTCCCTCACTCTGTCACAAAGGAAGACTTGAGGGACTTCAACAGCAATGTCTCCGACACACAGTTTATCGTGGAATATGCGGAAGACAACAAGAATCTCTATCTCAGCATCTTCGACAGGAGCTGGGATTATAAGCACTTTGTTCTGAAAAAGTCTGACGGAATCATTTACAAGGGAGATTTCAGACTCTCTGACAGTTTTGGCACAGAATTCAGCCCGAGATGGCAATGCGAGGGTTGGCTGATTGATGTCCTTGACCCTTCGACTATCAACTATGCATACTACAGGGACATCACCGATGAGGCCCGTCTGAAAGCATACACCTACCTGTCATCCGTTGGCGTGGATGGAATCACTGCCGAATCGGACCCGATCATTATGCTCGCAAAGGCTAAATAGTTTGTCCGGTAAACAAGCGTTTCACCGGAGAAACGGCTGTCATCTCCCGCTTTGTCCGGGCAGAGAGGCTTTCACCGGAGGAAATATGTTATTTGCAAACTTTATCCGGGCAAAGGCACTTATACCGGAGAAAAGTCTGACAATCTGGCGGCAGGACGGGAACGGAATGTCAGGCAGCAAGACGGGAGCGGAGCCAGATTCCGAGGTTGGTGTCGTGCTCGGTCAGGCCGAGTTTGCGGCGGATGTCACTGCTGATGATGTAGTTGCGCTTCTTCTTGAGATAGTTGCCGACATCCTTGCCTTTGAGCCCGAGGACATAAAGGCAGCAATAGCCGATCTCCCAATCCGTCAGGCCGTGGGATTTCAGCTCGGCCACGAACTCCGGGTGGCTATCACGGAACAGAACCATCGTGGATCGCAGGAAATCATTCTGATCGGAGACCAAACGGTCAAGCTCCGCCTCGGCGGCCTTGTCAAAGGAACAGTCCGATGACAATTTTGAGGCAAAGAACTTGTCCAGAACCGACATTCTTTCCCGGATTATGGCCAATGCCTCATCGTCCGGCTTACTCATCAACTCTCTGTGAGTTCTTCTGAACAGCCTTACGACCACAACCAGAACAGCAACCACAATGACGACCAAAAGGCAAAGCAGCCAGATGGATTTGCCACGGTCCACAATCGCCTGCTTGTCGGTGTAACGCTCCTCAATGATCTTCTGCCGCTGAAGAGCAAGGGTATCCTTGTGGACAGAGGCGGCGTTCTGATCGATTATATTCTTGTAATACAGAGCTTTCTCTTTCATCTCCTCATCCCCGGACGAGGAATAATAGTCAACCGCGATGTTGATTATGCTGTCGGAAGTGATCTCCATTCCGACCTTTTCCAAAGCGATCGTGTAGAGCAGGGCGTGGCGGGCACGGAGTTCCTTCGTGCCAAGCAAACTTCTGTCCAAGGAATCCAAAGCGACGAAAGCGCTGTCCGGCTGTGTCTCCAGTCGAGCCTCGATCTCATCCAGAAACTGCTCAGCCGTCCTGAACGAGCGCGCGCAGGAAGCGAAGCACAAGGACAGGATGACAATGAATATGACGGTTCTCAGTTTCATCGGGCAAAAAGTTACTCACCGGATATCAAAATCCGCGGCGACCTATCGATAACGCATACGAATTTAGCAAAAAAACAGCAATGTAAGACTTTGTGAAAGCTCCAACGATGAATAAAATTTTCAACACTATGTATTTCAATAATTTACCGAAGAAGAAAAGTTAGACGGAAAACCTCTGGTAAAACTATTATCAGATAACTTTGTCAGTAAAGAACACAAGCTATGGATCATAGAACCACCACACGAAAGAATAATGCGGGACATCTCATCCTGTCCGTGCTTCTCCTGTGCCAGCCACTGATTCTTTCAGCGATAAACACGCAAAGGGAATATTCGGTTCCTATTGAAGGACGCGGAAAGAACTTTGAAGAGTTACAGGTGGGGCGACCACAGGATGAACCTACGACAGGGCAGACCGACACCCTGAAAGCCGCTGTGTTCACCGGAAGAAGTGTCAGGCACTACAGCGATCACCAGAAATTCTACCTCGGAAAAGAAGACCGGGAAGGTAGCGCGACAGCATTGGAGACGCTCAAGCTGATTCCGGGAATCCTGGTCAGGGATGACGAGGTCTCGATGATGAACGGCAAAGGTCTGACGATCCTCCTCAACGGACTGCCGACCACCAGCGCTTCCCTATCCTTGCTCACCCCGGCGGACATCAAAAGCATCGACTTCTACCAGAACGCCCCGGCAAGATATTCATTCGCAGGCAGCGGCTCGCTTGTGAACATCATCACCCGAAGGCCCGGAATCGGCGGCAACCTGATGCTGAACCTCAAGGAAGCGGTCACAACCCCTTGGGGCAACAATGCGGTCTCCTACCGCCAAGTCCTGAAAAACACGATGATAGGCATTGAATATTCCGGAAAACCAAGCAAAAGCGGCGGCTACGGCATCGACGAATTTCTTGAATATGAAGCCGGAGGCAATCGTTACACAAAAGTGAAAGAAGGTCTGGACACTGATTTTACACGGAACCAGCACAACATCGCGCTGGACCTGATCAGGATGAAGGACGAGAAGAGCGCGTTAAAAGCCAAATTCACATTGGGCTACGAGAAGAAGGACTGGCCGGTAAGCCAAAGTGCCCTCAAAACCGTCACAAATCTGACAACCCAAGAATCCACGACATCTGAAGTAACTGACCACAAGGACGATTGGTCCGAATATCTCTCCCCGGCACTCGACATCTACTGGAACCGCAGATTCTCCGACAGACACGAACTGTCTGTAAACTTCGTCGCCACCGCCTACGACACCAAAAGCCGCAAAGGGTTTTATGAATATGCCGGAGCGACTCCCCTGTTATCCTCGACAAGCCTGACCGACGGGCGGAAATATTCAGGAATCATTGAGGCCGTCTATGGATGGACTCTGTCCGAGAAACATAAGCTTGGTTTCGGAGCCAGAACCACAGCCAGCCTTGCCGAGCAAAACAGTGGTAACGGAGAAGTCACCGTCCGTTCGGACATCAACACAGATCTCGGCAGACTGTGGTGTGAATATTCAGGAAACGCAGGAGGGTTCAGCTATTCAGTCGGAGCGGCTATGGAACATTTCGGCTACGAAACCAATGCAGCCGGAAGGCACGACTACATATATTTCCGCCCGATCGTCCAGCTAAACTACATATTCAACGATCACTCCTCGATGTATTTTAATTACTCAAGCAACACTTCGACTCCGAAGATCGGATGGATGGGCGATGCGTCATATTACAAGGATGACAAATGGCTCGTGAGGAGCAACCCTGAACTCGGAAGTTACACAACACGGGATGCGAAGATTGGATATTCATTCAACAATTCGTGGCTCTATATCAACCCGTACTTTCTTATCTATCATAATGATAATCAAATAATTCCGATTTTCAGCCACACAGACGGGCTGCTTGTTGAAATGGATGAGAACTCGGGAAATATGATTGCCGTGATGGCCGCTCTCGGAGGCAGGATCAAACCATTCAGGAATATTCCCCTCTCGCTTACCGTCTATGCGATGTACAACGACCAAAGGTTGACAGGAAGCGGCGCGGACAGATCGGTCAAGAGCCTTGGCGGAATGGCGATGCTTAGATATTCAGGAAAGAAGTGGACAGCCGAGGCTATGTACAACCTGCCCTTCAAGTCGATCAGCGACATCGGATTCTCAAAAGGAGAAAACTACGGCTACTTTGAGTTCGCCCGCAGAATCGGAAAGAATCTCCGCGTCGGAGCCGGAATGCGCTATCCGTTCTACCATTGGAAAGTCAGTGAGGAGACCGCACCCGGATCGCCTGTGACAATGAAAAACACAAGCAGGATGACCAGCCAGAAAAACACGGTCATCCTCACTTGTGTCTATAATTTCTCCTACGGGAAGAAAGCCCGTGCCATCGATCAGAAAATCAAGAATGCCGACAATGACACGGGGATGTTTTGAAAGTCTTTACTTGAAGACCGGGTAGGATGCTGAGATCTCCCACAGACGCAGGGTCACGTCGGGTTTGGTAGGAAGAACATCCGTTGACATCGAAGTGAACTCCTCCACGCCTTTGCTGAGGGCCTCCGCGAAATTGGCGGCTGTCTCTCCGGTCGAGGCGACAGCCACAGGGCCTTCCTTCATCTGCTCCAAAGTGAGCAGACTTCCGGTTGTCACTTTCCAGACGGTACCGGCCTTCTTGTCGTTGGCCACGACCACACCAGCCTTGGAAGCATTGCAAACGGTGTTGCCATAGACGTTGCGGATGTTGCCTATTTTGCTGTAACCTACGGCACTGCAATATGTTCCATTGGATTTGATGCTCTCGATCGTGGAATAGCAGTTCACGACGAAACTGTTGTTGCCGACAAATCCGACAACACCACCAATGTTGTTGTTGCTCGACTCGATGCGTTCTATCCAACTGTAGCAGTTGATGACATAATGTCCCTGGGCCACGGCACCGGCGATGCCACCGCAGTTCTCTGACTTTGCGGCATCCGCTGCAAGGATCTTTCCGCCGAGATTCGCTGAATTCACAATGACTCCAGTATTCATCCCAGCGATACCGCCGATGCAGGAAGCGCCGCCTTTACCGATCAGGATTCCCTTGTATGAAGCGCCGTCAATCAGTCCGTTGTTTGTTCCAGCGATTCCACCAAGGTTCTTGAACGATGATGTGAATGAAGCCTCGACCGACAAATTCCTTATCGTTCCGGCATTGACTCCGATCAAACCAAAGGAATAGTCATCCGTCTCATTTTCGGAGGTTATACCGGACAGTTTATGATCTCCTCCGTCAAGCGTACCGTCAAACTGTTTCCACGCGGAGAACTGTTTTTCGGAAAAGTCAATGTCATTGAGTATCTTGTAATAAGCCGTTTTGGAGAACTCCGGAGACTCTACGGCAGGATCCATCGAGGCCGAGATCTCATTCCAGTCCGAGACACTGTTGATAAGGTATGGTTCCTCAGTGGAGCCCTTTCCTTCCACCTCGTCAGGAACATACGTGACTGTGGCCGTCACTTTCACAGGACAGTGGTCCGACGGATAGATGTTCCCGTAAAGAGAAGCATCTACCTTGTACGATTTAACATCAATCTCGCCATTCACATAGATGTAGTCAATCCGTCTGCTCTCCTGAGAAAGATCAACGGAAGTGTTATGGCTCTGGAAGGTGCCTAAAGGACCGAAAACCTTGTCCGAGGGGGCAACCGACCTTGAATCAGACCAGTAGGAACGGAAGACCTGTGAGGCGGGGTCGGAAGGATATGCGTTCATATCTCCGACAAGGATGGACGGCATTCCTTTAGGATTGTACATCTTCGCCCGCTCCACAAGAAGCGCGGCGGCCTTTGCCCTGGCATCCGAAGACAGAGGAGCGTGAGTCACCATCATCAAGAACGACTTGTTGTAAATCCTGTCCTTGACAATAGCGCAGGCAGCTATCCTATGGTAGGCTTTCTCGTCCCAACCATAACTCAAGACATCCGGAGTCTCCGACAACCAAAAATAATGTTTGTCTGTCAACTCAAAACGTTCCGGGTTCCAAGCCAGTCCGACGGCCTCGCCGCCTCTGGCATCCTGGCTGTCCCTGCCGACAAACCACCACTCGTACTTGCCGCCGTTCTTCTCGACAAGCACCGGCAACTCGCCCTGGATCGTGGCGTCAGCCTCCTGAAATCCGAATACGTCAAAGCCGTTGTCTACAATGGATTTGGCCAAGGCATCACGTCTGGATGTCCAAGAATATTCAGCGACTCCTTTTGTAGATATCCATAGATTGTACGAGCCTATGACCAGATCCTCCCCTTCCTTGCCCGGTTCATCGCCCGGATCCGGAGTGTCATCATCTGGCTGGGCATATTCAGTGTTCAGGATTGTGGGAAAGTCGTCCTGGCACGCCGTGAAAGACAGGCAGGCCAGCGAAAGAGCAAATAATGATGTTATCTTGTTCATAACCGTTTATTTCTGATAGTTGATATGTCCAGGATTCTGTCCGTACTGAGCCCACGCCGACTCGGCCGGTCCTGAAACTCCCGGGAATGAGATGGAATAGACCTTGAGTGCATCCGCGGCGACATCCTTTCCGACAAAGTAAGACGCTCCGTCAACGGACGAGATTGTCGGCGAACCGTCAATGCTGTCTGCGACCTTCTTCTCATACACGACATACGCTGACGTACCTCCGTCCTTCAAGACGTGATAGACACCATCCTTGGTGCAGAAATGAATCTGGCCGAGATTGTCCACCGCAGGCACGCTCTGGCTCTGCGATTCCAGTGAATATGACCACCTTACGGAACCATTAGCGGCATTCAAGGCATAGAGGTTGTACGGAGCCGCCTTGTCCGTGATCACATATAATGTATGCCCGTCAGCGCTCAACGACGCTCCGGTCCTGTTAAAGCCAGCGTCTAGAGTCTGCGTCCATTTAGCGGTCTTGACAGTCTTCGGATCAACAGCGGAGCAGTCAAAGCAAGCGATGTTCCAAGTTCCAGTGTTCACGGTTCCAACGACATACACACAGCCGTCCGCGTCAACACAGATCTGGTTCTGATTGGACACCAGAATATTACCTGGAGTCAATGATGCGTCGTAAGGCACTGCGGACCAAGTGAAATCAGGGTCTGAGATCATAAGGCCATAGCCATAGTTGCCACTCAAGGACATAACGGCGGTGTTGTTCTTCAGCAATGCCACGGCTGAGTTGACACCTCCCTTGGCCGGGGTCACAGTAGCGATAACCTTACCGGTGTTCTTGTCAAATGCCTTGAGGCTTCCTGATGTGCCTCGGTTGCCGACAGCGACAAAGTTAGGAGTGATGGCTGGAGTCATAAACGAGAGCCTGGCACCCTGCGCGTATGCCGTAGTGTTTTTCCAAAGCGGAGTCGTCCCGTCAGTGCCGTCAAAGCAATACATCACAGACTTGGATGTCGCCGGGCCGCCCACACCATTGGCCGCCCAATATACTTTCCCGTCAGAATCAACGGATGGATATGCCACATAGCCTTTCACATAAATGCCATCGTTGGCTTCGGCGTCATATTCCCAAACCTTGTTTCCAAGAACATCCAAGGCCAGGATCTTGCCGTCTCCTGATGCGAAGAAGATATTCCCCATTCCGCTCACAGCCACGACGGACGCAGGGCAGTTCGCAGAACCGGAAGCCACTGGGACAGACCAATTTACAGTAAAGTCATTGACATCAGCGCCACGGACGAACAAAGCCTTTGTCAAAGAGGATTCCGCTCCCCTGTCATCAGTGACAGTCAGAGAGACCTTGAATATTCCAGCGGACGCGAAAGTGAACGATGTCTGCGCGCCTTCCGCAGTCGTTCCGTCCGGGAACAGCCATTTCCGTGAGGTCACCTCACCGTCCTCATCCTTTGACTCGTCAGTGAATGTCACCGAATCTCCTGCCTTTACGGAAAGCGGTGAATATGAGAAAGCAGCGACAGGAGGGACATTTGCGGCAAGAACCTTGACAACATTTTCGGCCGTAGCTTTGTTGCCGTCAGCTCCCCAGACTGTCAGTTTGACCGTGTACTCTCCCGGAGTCTTGTACAAGACAGGATCAGGATTGGCATCCTCGGACCAGTTCCCTTCCCCGGAGAATCCGAAATGCCAGAAATATCTCTCCACATCCGTTCCTTTGACTTCCGTGGTGTTTTCGAAGTTGATGTACGTCTCGCCCGCCACGATGTCACCCTCGACATCATAAGAGAATGACGGTTGCAGGTCCGATGTATAAACCGGCTCGCTTTCCTCTTTCTCGGAGCAGGCCATAGCGGCCGCACAAAGCAGCATAGCTGTCAAATATCTTAATGTTTTCATTGTCTTATCATTAACGTTTTCCAATAGATCTCAGGTATTTGTCCATCTCAACAGGATAGTCACACTGCACCATATCCAATCCGGCCCCAACAAACTTATCGACCAACGCCGTGTTTCCTTCCTTGAAAGCCTGCCCGTTGTCATCCAGGATGTTGGTGACCGTCAGCCCGGCGGCCCCGGCCGTCCTGAGCCAAGAAAGATCGTTCTGCAATGTGGCTGTGGAAATCTGGACGAAATAGAACGGCTGAAAAGGAGTCATTGCGGTCAACTGCTTGCTGCTGTTGGCGTGTGGCGAGATGATAGCGGGCTGCGGCTGTTCCGTCAGCCACTTCGCGTTGGAAGTTCCCGAATTGCCGACATAGAACTGAACCCTGTCAAGACATCCGCACTCCTTCACGACTTCATAGATCCTGGAGATCATCTCGATGTCCTTGTCTGTGTCTGAACACTTGTCCAGATCGAACCAGACCTTCCCTCTGAACTCAGTCAGAACGTCCTTCAATGTAGGCACAATCTGGTCTGAGACCTTTCCGTCAGTTGTCTTGATCCGGTACTTCTTGATCTCATCATAAGTAAACTGCGAGACATACCCTCTGTCCGAGGCGTACGAACTATAGTCCGTGAAACGACTCAGATAGTTGTCGTGCAGACAGATGACGACACCGTCCTTGGTTATCTGCGCGTCCGTCTCGATGAAATCAGCACAACCGGACTCCACGCATTTCCGGAAACCGGCGAGAGAGTTGGGAGCATATTCGTAGCCGGCATCGACATTGCCACGGTGAGCCATAATCCAGACTTTACCCTTAGTAAAATTCCGGCAGGCCCAGCTGAGGCTCTCCCCTTCTACCGAAACCGACTGTGAAAGTCTTATGGCCTTGCCCCCTGACAATGAGACCTCGGCGTTGACTTCATACTTGCCGTCTTTTGTGTACTGGTGAACAGGAGACATCGAATTCTTTTCCGTTTGCCCGTCTCCGAAGTCCCAGGATATAGATTGGATTCCAGGCACGGATGTCACTCCAAATGTCACCGTTTCCATTCTGGCTGGAAAGATGTTGCTGAGGATCATCGCTGCGTCAGTGTCGGAAACCGACACCTTGGCCGTAACCTCCTTCATTCCGCCGGCTTTCAAAGTCAGATACGCCTGCACATTGTAGGTCCCGGCATATTCATAAACGTGAGTCACGGATGAGGCTCCATCGGCACTCTTCGTGCCATTGTCGCCGAATGTCCATAGAATCGACCTGACATCGTTCTCCGCCTCCGGGACAGAGAAAGTCACTGTCTCGCCTTTCAGCGGGGACTCTGGTGTCCAGACTATCTCATAACCATCTGACACAGGAGGCTCCGGTTCATCAGAGGTTCCCGAACACCCGGCGATGAGCGCGGCCAACGCCGGGATAAGATATTTCAGATTAGTTGCCATAGCCAGGGTTCTGATAAAGTCCATCCGGATTCTGGATCCTCTCATTGTAAGGGATAGGAAGCAGCAGATCCTTAAGTCCGAAATTGCTGTTGATGGCATTGTAGTGGGCGATCATCTCCTCTCTGGAATACATCCTGAGGACATCCTGCCACCTGAGCCCCTCCTGCATAAACTCGTGCAGACGCTCATCATAGATTCCTTGACGGAGGTCGGTTCCGGACCAGGCCGGAAGCCCTGCCCTCGTGCGGACCATATTCATCCAAGTCCTCGCCTCGTCTGCATTGCCCTGCCAATAGCAAGTCTCGGCAAGCATCAACGCGACATCAGCGTACCGCAGGACAACCCAATTGTTGCCTCCGAAACCATCAGTGCCGCAATCAAGGTCAACATATTTCATAGTATGGTAATATGTCTGGCCGGCAGTCTCGAACTTGCGCAGGAAACCCTTGCGGACATCACCCGACTCAAACGAATCATACACTGCCGATGTGGTGATATTCTGCATATTGCCAAGTTTCTTCGATGTGACTCCGGTGCTGTTTGGACCGAACAGCCAATTCCAAGACGAGCTCAAAGACTCGTTCCCCTGGATGCAATTGATCTGGAATATGTTCTCAGGGCAGCCTTTCTGCGTGCCAAGCGACCAGATGTCTGAATATTTCACATCCGCCAGACTGGAGAACTTTCTCAGATCCCAAGCCTTCCTGAGGTTCGTCTCCGCCGATTTGAGCAGGTCATCCTTCCCGCCGGCGAAATCCTCATCACAAGCCTGCTGAAGGAACACTTTTCCCAACAAGGCATAAGCGGCCGCCTTGCTGGCCCTACCGCACTCGGAAGCGGACGGAAAATCAATAATCGGCCCGGACACCACAGCCTCAAGATCCTCTGTGATAGCCTTATAGACATCCGCCTTTGGCACCCTGACATTGTTGGCCTTGACCTCAGAGGTGGTAGTGAGATCCTTCAGCACAAGAGGGACATCCCCCCACTCCGTCACAAGGTAGAAATATGTCAGCGCCCTGAGGAACCTCGCCTCGGCCTCGCAGACATCCCGGCTGTCTTTCGAGGACCACACGACATCATCAATGTGTGAAAGAACCTTGTTCGCCCTTGAGACAGTCTTGTACATCTGAGCGTAACGGTTGTAAACGTAAGAGTTCTCCTCGGTCAATGTGAAATTGTAGAACTGGTACGGGATTCCACTCACGGCACCTGCGTCCTTGACGATGGTGGCATTGGCGCGGACATCCGTAAAATAGTGGTTATAAGTAAAATAATAGCTTTGGGTAAGAGCCGAGTATATTCCGTTGACAGAGGTTTGGATGTCACTCTCCGTCTTGTAGAAATTTCCCGTCGTGACAGAGTTCGGATCGAACTCATCCAAAAAGTCGCAGGAGACCAAAGACGCGGCCGCAAAGACGCTTATCAGTATATTTCTTGCTTTCATAATGAGATCTTTTAGAATGTCAGATTAAGTCCGGCGGACCAGATTCTGGACAGAGGATAGCATCCCCAGTCGAATCCGGGCATAAGGTTGCTGCTCTTGTAGGACACCTCCGGATTGTAGCCACGGTAAGGAGTGATTGTGAACAGATTGTCGCCGCTCAAATAAATACGGCAGGATGCGATCTTTATCCTCTCCATCCATTTTGAAGGCAATGAATATCCAAGGGTGACATTCGTGCACCTGAAATATGAAGCGTCCTCAACATAGTAAGATGAAAGCTTCAGCGAACCGTTTGTCGTGGATATTCTGGTTGCTATAGGAACATTGTTCCTACCTGGCTCCGCATCGGAGATATAGCGGTCCTTCGCGATGGCGTACTGGTTGGACGATCCTTCCATATTATAAAGGTAATAGTCCTGGAAGTTGATCACTTCCCCACCGTATGAATATGAGAAGCTTGCCGCAAGATCAAAGCCGTTCCAGCTGAGGTTTGTGGAGAAACCACCTGTGAAATCAGGATAGGCATCTCCGATGATGGTCTTGTCGTCAGTGTTGATGACCCCATCTCCGTTCTGATCCTTCCAGATGACGTTGCCATAGGAAAGATTATCCAATGAATATGATCCCACAGCCGGTCCCTTGAGGACGTATCCTTCCGGGAACTTATTGCCGTTCGCCACATAGACCTTCCTGTCGAGAAGGGCATTGGCATAGTCCGCCTCAGACATTATTCCGATGGCCTCATAGCCATAGAACGAGCCGATAGGGTAACCTTTCTTGGTGATGTGTGAGCCTACCGACCTCTCTGTGACAGAGATGATGTCGTCCAGACCACCCATATCCACAACCTTGTTCCGGTTCACGGAGACATTGGCGCTGAAGTTCCAATTCACCTTGCCTGTCAAGATTCTGGTGTCCACCTGCACATCAAAACCTCGGTTGCGGATCTTCGCCCCGCTCATATTGGTTGTCGTGGACGTGGAACCGGAGATAACGGAGATCGGAGCCTTGTACAGAATGTCAGAGGATATTGAGTTGTAATAGTTCGCTATCACATTAATCCTGTTGTCCAGAAATCCGAGATCCACACCTATGTTGGTCTGTGTCGTGGTCTCCCATCCGAGCGCGGTGTCTGTGAAAGCCCCCTCAGCGGTCGCTGAGACAGCCGTGTTGCCGAACGCATAGCCACCGGTGGAGATCGACGCGATGCTGGAGTAGTTTCCGATGTTGTTGTTGCCGCTCTTTCCCCAGCTGGCTCGCAGCCGGATGGAAGCGATACCGTCAAGTCTGTCCTTCATAAAAGGTTCGTTGGACAAAGTCCATCCGGCCGAGACAGAAGGGAAGAATCCATATCTGTTGTCAACTCCGAAGCGTGACGATCCGTCAGCCCTGACCGTACCGGTAAGCGCATACCTTCCGTCATAGGACCAGTTGAGACGGGCGAAGTAGGACAGAAGCGACCAGGCAGCCTTTCTCGTGCTGTAAAGCGAGATGTCGGACGCGTTCGTTCCGTGAGCGGTGACCTCGTGTATCCTGTCATTGGCGAATCCTTTCGCCTCGACCCCAACGCGGTCGTAGGTCTTCTTCTGCATCGTGTAACCTGCCAGAGCGTTGATGCGGCTCTTGCCGAAGTCCTTCTTGTAATCCAGCGTGAACTCACCAAGTTTGTCAACGTCATACACGGATGTCGTCCTTCCAACATTGTATGCGGACAGCGCCGAACTGTAGGCAGGAGCGCCATCACGGCCTATACTCATCGGACGATAATAGAAATAGCGGTAATTGTACCACTGCTGTCCGAGCCGGGCCTGGAACTTCAAATCCTTAAGGATCTCGTAAGTGAAATTGACATTGAGATTGTGCCTTGAACTTTTCTCACTGATATCCAATTCGTTGGCTATCACCAGAGGGTTTTCCGGGAAGTTGATGCCCCAGTCGTCACGCATCTTGATCATCGCACTTCTGGCATAATCACCGTTCTCGTCATAGGCCGGCAGGTTCGGCAGGTACATCAGCGCACTCTGGATGATGCCGTCATTGATCATTCGGCCTTCGGCCTGAACCACCTTGTTCTTGGCATCATACATTGAATATGAAAATTCCGCCGAGAGCCTCTTGGTCAACTTGACATCCAGATTGAGTCTGGCGTTTGTCCTCTTGTGGTTTGACGGGGAGATGATACCATCCTGGTTCATATACCCGATGCTGGCCATATACCTGACATTCTTGGTACCGCCTGTGGCGGAGACATTGTGCCTCATCATTCCGGCGTTTGAGAACACCAGATCCTGCCAATCCGTATTGTACTGCTGCTTTACAGGAGTAAGAGTCGTGAAATCAAAGAACATAGGATGGATGCCCACTTCCGAGAGGGAGAAACCTTTCGCCGCCCTTACGGTGTTATCGTCATTCGGACTCCACTCCACTCCAGCGGCGGTAGCGCGGAGACGGTATGAATTGTTCCTGGCGGCGATGTACAAGTCACGGAACTGGTCAGCGTCAAGAAGTTTCACCTTCCTGTCAAGTTGCTGGATTCCGTAAGAGAAATCGTATGAGATCTTAGCCCTGTCACCCTCCTTGCCACGCTTGGTCGTGATCAGGACGACACCGGAAGCACCTCTGGAGCCATAAATGGCAGCGGACGCGGCATCCTTCAGGACATCGATGCTCTCAATGTCGTTAGGATTGATGTAAACATCCTCCGAGGCCGGATAGCCGTCGATAACATACAACGGTTCGGAGCTGGCGGACAGAGAGTTCACTCCACGCACACGGATCTGCACACCCTGTCCCGGAGCGCCGCTTGTCTGATGGACTTCCACGCCGGCTACCTTTCCGACAATAGACTGCCCTACAGTCGGTGATGTAAGCGACAATTCCCCGGACTTGATCTGCGCGACGGAACCGGTGAAGTCGCTTTTACGCATAGGGGTGTAGCCGACAATCACAGATTCCTCAAGCGACTGCATATTGTCACCAAGGACAACATCCACTGTCTGCCTGTCGGCCGGCACACTGACACGCATATCCGCAAAGCCAAGACACAGAAACATCAGCTCCGACTCTCCGTAAGGGACCTCGATGCTGTACTTTCCGTCCAGATCGGAAGACACTCCGTTCTTAGTGCGTGAATCCACGACAGCGACTCCTGGCAAAGGTTGTCCGGATTCATCCTTGACAACTCCGGAGATTGTCTTAGAGGTCACCTGAGCGGTTTTTCTTTCCGATTTTTTCAGAAGAATCTGCTTTCCGGTCAGTTCGAATCCAACCCCACGTGGATTGAAAATACGTTTCAGGACATCTTCCAGCGGCATATTGCTGCAACTGAATGTGACAGTTCCGGTAGCAACGACCGAATCGTCGAAGATGAAAGTGTAGTCCGTCTGCTGTTCAATGGTTCTGATGCAATCCACAACACTTGCCTTATTCAGTTCAAGTGAGACCGCAACCCCCTTCCCTTGCCCGTGGGAGGCAATGGTGACAAGGCCGAACAGCAACGAACTCAAGATAAACATTAATCTCTTGTTCATACTGTTATTAGTTATGTAAAAAATGAGTTCTAGTTCCTAAGTTTTAGTGTGACTTTCCCGCCGTTGATGTCATAACTGAACGGAATCAGTCTGTCCAGTTTGTCCAACATCTCCCGAAGCGATTCGGTCTTGATGGTCATCCAGAATTGTCTGGAGGCATCATATTCCCCGGAGACGGTTATCCGGACCCCGTACCAGCGTTCCATTGACTTGAGGACCTTGTCGAATGAGGCCTGGTCTATCACAAGCTCGCCCATACGCCATATTCCCTCAATCCCGGCGTCGCATTTCACCAGGGATTTGTCGCCCGTGGTCTTTTCCAATGTGAATTTCTGACCCGGAAACATCTCGGCCCATCTTCCTCCCTCAGGAGAGAGTACATCGATATGACCTTCCTCCAGCGCGACATCCACCTCCGGATCTTCGTCATATCTCCTGACATTGAACCTGGTGCCATAGACCTTAACGCCAAGTTCACCGGCATCAAGCAAGAACTTGCTGGTCTCGGATTTCGCGACATCAAAGAACGCCTCTCCACGGGTCAGAGAGACATTCCTGTTATTGACATTATAATCGGCAGGATAGGTGATCTCGGACTCCGAGTTCAACCAAATACGGGTGCCGTCCGGAAGTTCGACCTCGGATTTCTGCCCCGGCATCGTTCTGACCGTTATCATCTGCGAGGCATACAACTTTTCCGTCCTGTCCACCTTGACAAAAGCGAACGCAAGCACGGAAACCAACGCGACAGCGGCAGCGATACCTGCCACACGCCTGAATATGCCGGTTCTGTGAGTTTGATGGCCCGATGAATGTATTCGGTCTTTCAAAGACGACCAGACATCATTCCTCACCTGGGAATACTTCTCGGATGAAGACACCGCCGACCAATCCTGCGACAGTTCCTCAAAAATCTTTTTGTTTTCCGAAGCCTCGTCCAACCATCGCTCAAGCGCCTGCTCTTCCTCTGGCCGGCACTCTCCGCTAAGATACTTGGCTATCAGTTCATACGGAATCTTGTCCATATCTGTTATCATTGTTTTCACAATACAGACACTTGATTTCGGAAAACCCTTAAAAAGATTTAAGATTTTTTTTCACGTATTCACGGATCTTTCTGAGAGCAATGCCCATCTGCGATTCGATCGTCTTGATGGAAAGCCCTTTGGCCTCCGCTGTCTGCCGATACGACTTATGCTCCATCTTCACCATACGAAAAATCTCACCGCAATTCTCCGGAAGTCTCTCCACTGCATCATTGGCGCACTTGATCAATGCCTCTGTGTCTGTCACGTCAGGCTCATCCGACTGCATAGAGACCTCAGTGAAAACTTCCGAAATAATCCGTTTTCTGTTCGCCTTGTCCCTTAAACGATTGTACAAAGCGTTTCGGGCACAAAAATAAATGTATCCCCTGATATTGGAGATAGATGAAATATCAAGGCCTCCCTGAAGAAGTTTCAGGAAGACATCCTGAAGAATATCCTCGATTTCCTGACTATCCTCGGTCACAGAATGAAGATACAAGTAAAGTTCGTGGAAATACTTATCATATATTTCCTTGAACTTTACATTGTTATCATTTATTCCTGATTCTTTGGACACACCTGTGGAAAAGAGAACTATGCCTCAGGGATCTCGTCGTTGGCGGGTATGGTGAACGGTGACTTGCCGGAAGGGATGGAGAAATCCTCCTCTTCCTTCGGGGCAGGAGCCTGGACATCGTACATTCCCGGACGGGAGCCGGAGGTGAGCTGGTTGAACTCTTCCTCGGTAATCATCTTGCAGTTGCCGTTGAACTTGGCGTCAAGCTCGACCTGAAGTCTTCTGATGTGAAGATCACCCTCAACGACACAAGTATCCTTGAGGGAAAGGGTATCCTTCACAAAGAAGTTACCGTTGATCTTGCCCCAGAAGTCAGCGTTGTTGCAGATGATGTCACCCTTGATGACGGCCTTCTCGCCGACAACAACCTTTGCCTGAGAGAAAATCCTTCCTTCGAAAGTACCGTCAATCCTTATGTCGTTGGGAGATGTGATCTCACCTTTGATTACCGAACCGGCTGAGATTCTACTGATGTCATTCACGCTTGCAGAATCATTGGAACCATAATTCGCGCTCATATTCCTTTATTATTATATTCAGTTAATATATTCATTAAACCAGACCCGCGCCGTGGCAGTTCTTGTACTTCTTGCCGGAACCGCAAGGGCAAGGGTCGTTGCGGCCGATCTTCTTGTCCACGTGGATCGGAGTCCTCGCCTTCTGCTCGCCGTTGGTGGTGAGATCGTTGCGCTGGGTTCTCATATTGCTCATATCCTGGCTTCTCGGAGCCTGTGCAGGGCGTGCCTCGCTGTCCTCGCGGAGAGGAACGAAGGCCCTGAGGAGGAATGAGAGGACATCCTTGTTGAGTTCCTCAAGCATCGTGGCGAAGAGGTTATAACTCTCCAACTTGTAAACCACGAGCGGATCCTTCTGCTCGTAAGCGGCGTTCTGCACGCTCTGACGGAGGTCATCCATATCACGCAGATGCTGCTTCCAATGCTCATCAATCTGATAGAGGATGATGGAACGGCTGAGAGCCTTGGCGATCTCCTTGCCCTCCGTGTTGTAAGCCTTCTCAAGGTCCACGCTGAGAGTCAGCATCTTGCGGCCGTCGGAGATAGGAATCGCGATGTTCTTGTACATATTCCCCTGCTTCTCGAAGATCATCTTGATGAACGGATAGACCTTCTCGGCGAGGGTGTTCATCCTGCGCTCGTAAACGGTCTGCATCTGCTTGCAGAGAGCGTCGGTAAGCTGGTCGCCCTTGGCGTTGGAATAGAACTTCTCGTCGAAGCCGAGGTCGATTGACAGCTGCGCCATCACATATTCCTCGAAATCAGCGTAAGGCATTCCCTCCGCGCGACCGGCGATGATTGAGGCGGAATCGATCATCATATTCCTGACATCGATCTCGATCCTCTCACCGGAAAGGGCGTTGCGCCTTCTGGCATAGACGGCCTCGCGCTGGTAGTTCATCACGTCGTCATACTCAAGGAGTCTCTTACGGATTCCGAAGTTGTTCTCCTCGACTTTCTTCTGGGCGTTCTCGATTGATTTCGAGAGCATTCCGCTGACAAGAGCCTCGTCATCGGCCATACCGAGCTTGTCCACAACACCGGCGATCCTCTCTGAACCGAACAGACGCATCAACTTGTCCTCAAGGGAAACGTAGAACGCTGAGGATCCAGGATCTCCCTGACGGCCGGCACGACCTCTGAGCTGACGGTCAACACGGCGGCTGTCGTGTCTCTCAGTACCGATGATGGCAAGACCACCTGCGGCCTTGACTTCCGGCGAAAGCTTGATGTCGGTACCACGGCCCGCCATATTCGTGGCTATGGTCACGGTGCTGGACAGACCGGCCTGTGCGACGATCTCCGCCTCTCTGGCGTGCTCCTTGGCATTGAGGACATTGTGCTTGATGCCCCTCATCCGGAGCATACGGCTCAGGAGCTCGGAAGTCTCCACGTCAGTGGTACCGACCAGAACAGGACGGCCTTCCTTGATGAGTTCCTCCACCTTATTGATCACGGCGGTGTATTTCGCCTTCTTTGTCTTATAAATAAGGTCATCCTGATCGTCCCTGATCACAGGACGGTTCGTAGGGATGACAACCACATCCAGTTTGTAGATGGACCAGAACTCGCCCGCCTCTGTCTCGGCGGTACCGGTCATACCGGCCAGCTTGTGGTACATCCTGAAGTAGTTCTGAAGGGTGACGGTCGCGAATGTCTGTGTGGCGGCCTCGACCTTGACGTTCTCCTTCGCCTCGACAGCCTGGTGCAGACCATCGCTCCAGCGGCGGCCTTCCATAATACGGCCGGTCTGCTCATCCACAATCTTGACCTTGTTGTCGATGACGATGTAGTCAACGTCCTTCTGGAACATAGCGTAGGCCTTGAGGAGCTGGATCACGGTGTGCACACGCTCGCTCTTCAAAGAATAATCCTCCATCAAGGCATCCTTCTTCTCCTGCTTCTCCTCGGCTGAGAGTTCAGTGTTCTTCTGGATCTCGGCGATCTGGCTTCCCACGTCAGGAAGCACGAAGAAATCCGGATTGGAAACGGCGTTGGCCAGCAGGTCGTGACCCTTGTCGGTCATATCGACAGAGTGCTGCTGCTCGCTGATCACGAAATACAGCTCGTCGGTGACGATGTGCATCTCACGCTCGTTGTCCTGCATATAATAGTTCTCAGCCTTCTGCATCAGCTGCTTCACACCCTGCTCGCTGAGGAACTTGATCAGAGGTTGGTACTTAGGAAGTCCCTTGTAGGCACGCAGGAGAAGCATTCCACCCTCGTCCTCCTTTCCGGCCGCGATAGCCTTCTTGGCATCGTTCAGGACCTGGGTCACGAGAGCGCGCTGCTTCTGGTAGAGGCTCTCGACGTAAGGCCTGAACTCCATATACTGCTCGTCATCCTGAGCCTTGGCCACAGGACCGGAGATGATCAACGGAGTACGCGCGTCATCAATGAGCACGGAGTCCACCTCATCGACGATGGCATAGTGATGCTTCCTCTGGACGAGGTCTGTCATATTCACTGCCATATTGTCACGAAGGTAGTCAAAACCGAACTCGTTGTTCGTACCGAAAGTGATGTCGCAGTTGTAGGCTCTCTTGCGAGCGTCGCTGTTAGGCTCGTGCTTGTCGATGCAGTCCACAGAAAGGCCGTGGAACATATAGAGAGGTCCCATCCACTCGGAGTCACGCTTTGAAAGGTAGTCGTTGACCGTCACCACGTGCACTCCCTTGCCGGCCAAGGCGTTAAGGAACACAGGAAGGGTCGCCACAAGGGTCTTTCCCTCACCGGTCGCCATCTCGGCGATCTTGCCTTGATGCAACACGATACCACCGATCAGCTGGACATCATAATGGACCATATCCCAGGTCACCTCGTTGCCGCCGGCGATCCAGTGGTTCTGATAGACAGCCTTGTCGCCCTCAATGTGCACGAAATCGTGGTTTATGCTGAGAGCGCGGTCGAAGTCATTGGCCGTCACCTCGATGGTGGCGTTCTCCTTGAACCTGCGGGCGGTGGACTTCATAATGGCGAAAGCCTCCGGAAGAATCTCTTCCAGAACCTTCTCGATCTCCGCGTCCTCGTCCTTCACAAGTTTGTCGGACTCGGTCGCGAGGTTCTCTTTCTCGTGAACAGGAATATCCTCGTCCAGCTTGGCCTTGATCTCGGCGATCCTCTTCTCGAACGGCGCCTCGCACTCACGCAGCCTTGCCTTCAACTCTTCCGTCTTGGCTCTCAACTCATCATTGGAGAGCTTGTCTATCGGACCGTAAGCCTCCAGAACCTTGTTGAGAATCGGTCTGATCTGCTTGAGATCCCTATCGGCCTTCGAGCCGAACACTTTTTTTAGAATACTAGCTATAGCCATAAAAAATCAAATGTCTCTGATTATCCTACAAATTTAATGATAATCAAAGACATTTACAATTTTTAAGCCCCAGAATCCTATTCTGCCCAATTGTCAGTCCTGAACGACGGCACCGGAACGCCGAACGTGCTTGTCAAATCAGCGTCGGAACTATTATGGAAAGCGTACCGAACAGCAACAGGATCAGCTATTTGCGAACAATCAAGGACGACATCGAAGCGGTTGGCCACAGCTTTCACCGGATGGAAGACCTTGTCCGGGCCGGCGACCTCGAATCCTTTGACCTCAGCCCCGAAAGCAGACAGACGGCCCACTCCGGCGCGAGTGTTGGCAAAGCGGATCCAGATCTCGCCGTTCGCCTCCTTGCCACGGACGAGTTCGATCCCGAAGCCGGACCTGCGGATTTTCTCAGCAGCCACAGTCGAATTGGACGGGAATATGATCCTTTCCGGATAAGGGAACCCGCTGCCAAGCCCGCTCTTCACATTATAGGTTCTTTCTACCGCCAGCAGAGCCAACTGGTCAGCCACCTCTTTCTTTTTCGCCGGATGGATGCAGCCCTCGTCACCTATTGTTTCTGTTATGGCGGCGCCTGAATTCGGAATAATGTCCAGAGAACTCAGCTGGTTCTCCACGAACAAGGCCCTGGACGGACTCACACGGTCATTGCCGTACGCGAACGGAGCGATGGAGACAAAGTAGAAAGGCATCCTGTCGTCAGTGTCTCCCCACATATTCCTCCAACACTCGACCATTCCGGCCTGAAGCCTGTTGTAGAATGTGTTGTCCGCCAGGTTTGAACATCCCTGGTACCAAAGGAAACCTTTGAGAGTGTAGCCTTTGACAGGATACATTCTGGAATTGTACATCGTAGCCAGCTGGCGCGGAGCCTTCCCTTCTTCCTCCCGGCGGTCAAGGATAGCCTTGTACTGAGCCTCGGAAAGATAGCCTTTGACGGACTTGTCCAGCCATTCACGACTCATCCACGGCTCAAGACGGCAACCACCCCAAGGACTGCATATAATTCCTACAGGGACTCCCAGAACCTTTGTCAGACGTTTCGCGAAGAAATATGCCACCGCCGAGATGCCAGAAGCTGTCTTGCCGTCAGTCCGGGACCAAGCGGCGTCAACCTCTTCCTGCGGCTCATACGCCTTGGCTGCCTTGATGTTGAACACCCTGACTCTATCTGAATATTCAGGAGCCTCAAGGATGGCGTCGAAACTGCCCTCGACAGGCTGGCCGCTGAAGCCGCTGACGAACATCTCCATATTCGACTGCCCTGTGCACAGCCAGACCTCGCCGCTCATTACATCCTCAAGCACGACCTTCTCCTTCCCTGCCGCCACGGACAATGAATATGGCCCGCCGGCCTCAGGGGTTTCCAGAAGGCATTCCCAGCGTCCGTCCGAGCCAGTGACGGCGGATGAGACAGATTTCTTGTTCCAGGATCCACTGACCGCCACTTTTGAGCCAGGAGCGGCCCAACCCCAGACCAGGACGGTTGTGTCACGCTGGAGCACGAGATGATCGGTGAACACGGACGCGAGCCTCAACGAGCCTTCCGCCGCGCCGGCCGTGAAGGACATCACTCCGAACAAAACAGACAGCAATATCGCCGCCAAAAGATTTCTCTTCATATTCATAAATTCTTTAGTATCAGTCAACAAGATAGTTGAGCAGCAATTTCCGAATATTGTCGGAGATGCGCTTGTGAGCGTCCGTGGCGTTCTCCAGCATTTCCGCAAGGTTCTTGTACTTGACCAGTTCCCTGGTGTCCTCCTCATTGCCGAATATATAGCCCATATACTCCTCGTATGCATCGTCGGCGGCGTGCTCCAACTCGGTGACACGCTCGCAAGCCATAGAGATGGCCGAGATGTTCTCACGCAGGTTCACCAAAAGCGGGATGATGTCGTGAATGACCTCCGACTGGGACTTGGCCATCCTGGCGAGTTCCTTCAATTGCTCGTCCAGTTTCTTTGGGCGATAGATCAGCACTGCCTTGGATGTGTCCTTGATGACATCAAGGCAATCGTCCATCGCCATCGCAACGGCCTGCAGGTCCAGTTTGTTCACCTGGACGAAAAGGCGGCCTGACAGCATCTCGTGAAACTCTGTGAGGAGAGCGTCACCCTGAGCCTCACAGGACTTTATCTCCTTCTCCATCGCGGCTCTGCGCTCGACATCATCAGTTCCGAACATCTCAACCAAAAGCGATGATGTCTTGCACAGGAAATCTGTCTGCTGCGCGAGGATCGGGACAAAATCGTGGCGCGTGCCACGGAACAACATCCTCATTCTCTTCAAAAGACCCATAAATATTTTTTTATACTCGATAAACTTTTTTGTGTCGGCTCAAATTTACAATCTATTTTGATATTTCACCACAATTAGATAAAAAACAGAAATATTTTCATCGTTTTTCTTTATGTTTTCACTTTGTAATCACTCATTGAACTAACTTTGTCTCAGGGTTTTGTCCGGCAGCCGATTGCCCGGCAGAAGTCTTTCACGCTTCAATCCCGCCAGAAGCCAGCCGGTCCGACGGATCTCAAAAACAACACTGAGCGGCGTTCTGCCGCGGTATCCACTCAAAATTCGAACTTGCTTTTACTCTATCGTCGGACCCGAAAGGCTGGCAGGCGGGAAAACGCGTGAAAAGTGAAAAGAACCGAACTCTTTGAATTCCTGCATAAAGTTCGTAAATTGGTGGCACAAAAAGACCAAGCGATGCGACTTGCATACTGCATACACGCCCTGAACCTTTCCGGTGGCATCGAGAGAGTACTCACAACAAAGGCCAACTACCTGGCCGATGTTATGGGCTATGAGATACACATCATCACGGCCCGGCAAAAAGGCCGGAAAGAGTTCTTTCCACTAAGCGGGAAGATAATCCGCCACGATCTTGACGCCAATGACAGGATGTTTCTCATCAAGTACAGGAAACGCCTTGACGCGCTTTTGGCCAAGATCCGTCCTGACATCACCGTGACCGTCTGCGACAACAGTCTCTATGCCCTCACAAGATGCACTGACGGTAGCGTGAAAATAGGGGAATTTCATTTTTCCCACGAGAAATTCCTTATGAAATACGGCACCAACGCCATTGGTAAGCTATACGCCTCCTTCAGGACACGAAAACTGGAAAACGCTGTCAGGAAACTGGACAGGTTTGTCGTGCTGACCAAGGCAGACAAAAATGACTGGCGGAAAGTGACTCCTGAAGTCGAGCAGATCTACAACCCGCTCCCGTTTGTGTCTGACGAAGTCTCCCCCCTCGACGAAAAACGCTGCATAGCCGCCGGACGGTTGGAAAGCCAGAAGAACTTCAAGGATCTGATCACGGCCTGGAAAACCGTTGATGCCAGGCATCCGGACTGGAAATTAAGCGTTTACGGCGATGGCAGCCAAAAAGAATCCCTTCAGGATCAGATAGACTCAATGGGCTTGAAAGGGAAAGTGACTCTGAAAGGGCGGACAAACGATGTCAGGAAAGAACTGCTCGGAAGCTCCTGCCTGGTGATGTCATCGAGGTTCGAAGGTTTCCCGATGATCCTTCTCGAAGCCCTTGCGACCGGATTGCCTATCGTAAGCTACGACTGCCCTAAAGGGCCTTCGGAAATTGTCACCATCGGCGCGAACGGCTACCTTGCGAAAGTTGGCGACACCGGCACGCTTGCACAGGGAATATGCAGCGTCATAACCAACGTGGAGCTGCGGAAGCGGTTCGGAGCGGAATCCAAAAAGCGATCAGAGAACTTCACTCTGGAAAAAACGATGGAGAAATGGGACGCTTTGTTCAAAAGCGTCCTGGAACGGTAAAAAGCTCACTTTTCGTAAACTGACTTCTTGGGAAGAGCCGCGTCAAAGGAAGCCAACAGGATGCGGCGTTCCGAGACATAAGCCTCATCCTTAAGATGCACGTCATTGATGCAGACAAGCTTTCGTGACGGGTTCCGGAGATATTCCCCGATTGATGAAGCGGAAGATGTGGCTATGGAAAAGAACTTGCCGGAGAGACGTTCACGGATGGCCTTTCCCTGATGGTACATATAGTCCAGAAACAGGTACTGGTTCAGGTTATCCATAGTCCGGACCTGTGATACAGTGGAGAAAATCTCCTTCCTCATCTTGGTGTAAACCTCCTCGCAGGCGCTCTTGAACATAGGTGAGCAGATATGTTGGGGACGTATGAAAAACGGAGTGTGTCCAAGCCCGAGAGCCTTTCTCGCCAAACGGTCCGAATTCCTGCATTGACGCTTGTACATCCCGGTCGCGAAAAGATGGGTCGAGAACCCTATCACAATCTTCCCGTCACGGAAAAAATCCTCCTCCCGGCAAGGTGACACGGGGAACATATCGTCATTGAAATAGATGAACCGTTCGTCCAGCCCCGGAATCCGGTGAAGGAACATCTCGATGGTCGTACTGTTGAATGTCGGCAGAAATTCCTCCGGGATAATGTCACTGTGGGTCACCACTTTCAGTCGGTCCGAGGCCCATTCCGGAACCTGGGTCTTACCGGAGACCACCAGATGGACATTCCTGACAAACGGCATATACGTCTCCACTCCGCGGAGCAGATACCTCAATGTTCCCCAATCCCGGAACCTTTTGTCCAATGCGGGGATATTCAATGCCCGTGAATATTCTTCCCTCCAAACAGGGTCAAGTCCATTGACATAGGTTATAATGACATCCATAAAAAAACTAATCATCAAGAAGATAAACAGTAAGATCGTGAGTTTTACGCTCATTCTCGGGAGGCAAGGTCATATAGTCCCCGAACTCTTGTGACAGCCATTCGTCCCAACGTCTGAAAGCCTTGAACGCCGCACCCTCGAATTCCAGATCAACATATTCCTCGAACATATTCCTGTCAAAGATTTCCCTCGTGCCGTTGTATGTCACAGAGACGGTTCCGGCAAGGTTTGAGGTCTCGTAAGGGTACTTCAGCATCTCGGCATTGATCTTCCTCCACCAATATTCAACACCTCTCGCGTGCGCCTCAAGCTTTGAGAACAGCGGCTGATGGAAATTGAACAGGTCGAATCTGGTGCCGCAGATGTTCAGCCTGTGGGACCAATGTGTCAGCAAGCGCTCCCTTTTTCTTTGAAGGACAGCGTCCTCAGGCTTTCCGTCAACCGGGAATATGTCGAGGTTCAGGCCGAAATCATAGTCAAAACCTCGTCCTTGCAGGCTTTTGGTCCGGGTGTCCTCAACTTTGGCGAAAAAATGGACAAAACGGTCCCCCTTCACCCCTTCCTTGTGGCAAAGGCATCGGTAACGAGAGTCTGGATCCTTGCCGAAGGTCGAGACAAAGCGTTCATAATCAGGACGTGGCATCAACAGGTCAATGTCATCGTCCCAAGGGATGAAGCCTTTGTGGCGCACCGCTCCGAGAAGGGTTCCGTAAGCCATAGAATACCTGATCCCTTCCTTCGCGCAGAAAGCGTCGACAGCCTTCAGGATGTCCAAGAGGTAGAGTTGAATCTCTCTATGTGATAATTTTTGCATTATAAGTCCAAAATATTGCCGGATATTCACAAATATAACTGATTTTTGCTAAATTTGCGTAATCTGTAGCGAACCGAGTATGCATTCTTATGTTTTTCCAGGAGACCTGGACAAGGAAATAGCGGCGGTCGGGTCACAGCCGATCCCATATATGAGAACCGATGAGTTCTCAAAAATCAATCTCGAATCCGAGAGAATCCTTCTGGATCTTATCCATTGCCAGGGAGGAAGGACAATCATCTACACGGGTTCCGGCACCGGTGCGATGAGCGCTGTTGTTGAGAACTACGTCAGCACGAAGGGTAAGGCGTTGGCGATCAACGGAGGCTCGTTCGGCAGGCGTTGGGTCTCACTCTGTGAATATTACGGAGTTCCGGTGGTTGACTTCAAGGTTCCCTTCGCCAAGGACATAGACTATGGCGAGCTGGAGCGGACCGTGGAGGCCGAGCGCCCCAATGTGTTCCTCTGCCAGCACCACGAGACCTCGACCGGCCAGATGTTCAACCTTGAGAAGATCTCAGGGATATGCCACAGGCACAATGTCTCATTGGTTGTCGATGTCATCAGCACATTCCTCGCCGAAGAGCTGGATATGGACGCGCTCGGAATCGACATCTGTGTCACAAGCACTCAGAAGGGCTTGAATATTCCTCCGGGGCTGTCGATCCTGTTCATCAGCAAAAGACTGGAAGGCTATGAATATGCCCACAGAGGCTACTACTGGGACTTCGATGACAATCTGGACAACCTCAAAAGAGGGCAGACCCCGTTCAGTCCGGCCACCCTCATCTACCTCCAGCTCAACGCGAGGCTCAGGCAGCTTCAGGCACAGGGAGGAGAGATGTACAACATCTCGCAGGTACGTCACAGGGCTGAGGTGTTCAGAGAAGAGTGCCGCAGGTACGGCTGGACAATGCCGGCCGAGAATCCGTCCCACGCCATCACGGCCATCCAGACAAAGGACACGGCCGGGCGCAGGATATTCAGAGGACTGATAGAGCGTTACGAGACATTCATTATGCCAGGCTCGCTTCCGGGATTCTACAGGATCTCACATATGGGGCTTCAGACTGACGAGGAGCTCCGGACCTTGGCAGAGCGTATCCACTTAATCGAGACAGAGATTGATGAGTAAGGATATTCCCAACATAGGCGGCGACCGCCCGCACGGGAGGATTGTCATCACCTACGGTACCTTTGATGTACTGCATCAAGGGCATATCAATCTGCTGCGCAGGGCAAAGGAGCTTGGTGATTGGCTGATTGTGGGGGTGACCACTGACAACTTCGATCTTGAGCGCGGGAAGATGAACACAAGGGACAGCGTGATGAAACGTGTCCAGGCGGTCAAGGAGACGGGCTACGTCGATGAGGTGATCATCGAGGAGTACAAAGGGCAGAAGATCGACGACATCCAGAAATACAACGTGGATGTCTTCGCCATAGGATCGGACTGGGAAGGCTATTTCGACTATCTCAAAGAGTACTGCGAGGTGGTCTATCTGCCACGCACACAAGGCATCTCAAGCACGATGCTAAGGGAGGAGCAGATCTCGGTGAGGATCGGAATAATCGGGACCGGCAGCATAGCCGGAAGATTCGTGCCGGAGGCGAGGTTCGTCAGCGGCAACACGGTAAGCGCGGCCTACAATCCCGAACAGGAGGAATGCCGGAAGTTCTGCTCGGCGAACGGAATACCGCTGGCGGCCCGGACTCTTGACGAACTGCTGGCCAACTGCGACGCCGTTTACGTGGCCTCTCCACACTACACTCATTATGAATATGCCAAAGCGGCCTTGCTGGCGGGGAAACACGTGCTGAGCGAAACGCCTTTCGTGCTGCATCTTTCCGAAGCCGAGGAATTGTTTTCCATAGCCGAGTCCGAGGACAGGACACTTATGGTGGCGCATAAGACTGCATATTGCCCGGCATTCAGACATCTTGTGTCTATGCTGAAATCCGGAGTGATCGGTAAGATAGTGGACATCAACGCCTCCGTAACCACCTTGACCGACGAGAAGTCATCCAAACTGGACCACGCGATGTTCGGCGGCAGTATGAACGAGAACGCCTGCTTCCCTCTCCTGCCTATAATAAAGCTGTTGGGGCGAGACATCCGGAACATCAACTTCTACTCGATAATGAAGAATGATGTAGATATGTACACCAAGGCGGTGTTCCGCTACGACAACGCCACAGCTTCATTCCAAGTCGGACTCGGGGCAAAGGCGGAGGGGAATATGGTAATATCCGGGACACAGGGTTACATATACGTCCCGGCCCCGTGGTGGAAAACGGACTATTTCGAACTTCGGTTCGAGGATCAGAATATGAACAGGAAATGTTTCTATCCATTTATGGGAGAAGGGCTTAGATACGAGATCAGAGAATTTGTCTCGCATATCCTCAACCCGGAGCAGAGCCTTTATCTCCTGACAAAGGAGGAGATCCTCGCAATGACTCGTGTCCAGGAGGACTACCTCAACGGGAAGAACGTTTACAAACTAAGTTAGTGACAGCGATGAGACACCTCACACTTCAGGAGCTCCAACAGTTCAGTCTTGATATACTCAAGGATGTCGCCGGATTCTGCGAAAAGAACAATATAAGATATTCATTAGGCTACGGTACTATGCTTGGCGCTGTCCGCCACAAAGGGTTCATTCCGTGGGATGACGATGTGGACATAATGATGCCGCGCGAGGACTATGAAAGGTTCAGAGCCATCTACAAATCAGAGTTTTACTCATTCATAGACAGCCGCAACACTCCCGACTGCTACATCGCTTTCGGCAGGGTCTGTGACAAGAAAAAGACCCTTGCGTCAAGTTGTATTCCATGGGTGCGAGAGGATGTCGGGGTCTGGATTGACATATTCCCGGTTGATAGGGTACCAGACGACAAGGACACTTTTGACAGGATCTATGATTCCCTCCTTCTGCTCATGAAGTTCAATGTCGGAATACGCAGAGTGCACACAATCTCATCATCCAGATTCTCCGTGAGGAAAAGACTGAAGATTTGGGTCTTGAAAAGGACTCATCCACGCCTTATCAAACGAAATCCAGCCGACATTGTCAAGGACATGAACACGCTCATCTCTTTGATCACTCCCAAGGAAAGCCATCATTGGTCACAACTCACATGTCCTGAGGTCGGAGCGAACGAATTCTATGCGGAAGATGAAATCAACGAATATGTCCGGATGGAATTCGAGGACACCGAGTTCTTTGTCTGGAAAGGATACGACAAAATCCTGAGAGACACCTACGGCGACTATATGACATTGCCTCCTGAAAGCAAGCGGAAGCCGCTCCAGAACTACATCTCGTTCTACTGGAAAGATTAATCAGGTCACTTCGACAGGCTCAGCGACCATCGACAGGCTCAGTGACCATCGACAGGCTCAGTGACCATCGACAGGCTCAGTGACCAGAAATAGTGACAAGAATGAATATACCGGATTCTTTTATTATGGTCAGAAAAATCAAATTTCAAATTTTGGTAACGTGCAAAATTTGGAATTTGCTTTTTTTTCTGACCTTTGATTCACGAAATAGCTACCCACGCAGGTACTCCGCCGTCCAGGACTGTCCTTCTTTGATCATATCCTCCGGTGTGCCGGCGAAGACTACCTCTCCGCCATTGTCACCGGCCTCAGGACCGAGGTCTATAACCCAATCGGCAGCCTTGATCACATCCAGATTGTGCTCCACCACGATCACCGTGTGGCCGTTACGGATCAGGACATCGAAAGCCTTCAACAGCTTCTCCACATCATAGAAATGCAGACCGGTCGTCGGCTCGTCGAACAGGAACAGAATCCTTTCCTTGCGGGTTGACGAGGAGTCATCGTTCATCGAAAGGAACCAAGCCAATTTGATTCTCTGGCTCTCTCCACCGGACAACGTTGACGAGCTCTGGCCGAGCTTGATGTACGAAAGTCCCACGTCCACAAGAGGTTGCAGTCTACGTGCTATCTGCTTGGAGATATCCTCCGGCTGGGAGCCGAAAAAGTCTATTGCCTCCTGCACGCTCATATTCAGGATGTCGTCTATGTTTTTTCCTCTGTAGCGGACCTCCAGGATATCCGGTTTGAACCGCTTCCCGCCGCAAGCCTCGCAGACCATCGTCACGTCAGCCATAAACTGCATCGGAATACGGACGAACCCGTCCCCTTGACACTCCGGGCAACGGCCGCCGTCCTGATTGAACGAGAAGAAGGACGGAGTGTAACCGTTGATCTTGGCATATTGCTGATCAGCAAGGAGTTTGCGGATGTCATCATAGACTTTAAGATAAGTGACGGCGTTCGAGCGAGAGCTCTTCCCTATCGGATTCTGGTCCACATATTCAACCCTCGTGATCCTGTCAACGTTGCCGGAAAGTTTTCTGAATATTCCTGGAAGGTCGCCGGTCTGGTTCAATTTGCGGAACAGCGCCGGATAGAGGATGTCCCCGACAAGGGAGGACTTGCCGCTTCCGCTCACGCCGGAAACCACGGTGAGCACACCCAACGGAAACTTCACATCAATATTCTTAAGATTGTGCTCCTGAGCGCCTTCCACAGTTATTGAATATGTCCACGGATGTTTTTCCCTGACATAGCGGGATCTCTTTCCTGTAATATATTGCAGAGTCAGCGAACCATCGATTACTTTCTCCGGAAGCTTACCGTCAATCTTGCCCTGGAAGACAATCCGGCCTCCGTTCACTCCGGCGTACGGTCCCATATCGATCAGAACATCGGCCGCGCGGATGATCTCCTCATCGTGCTCCACCACGACAAGCGTGTTGCCGATGTCACGGAGTTTGCGCAAGACTCCGATAAGTCTCTCTGTGTCACGAGGATGAAGACCGATGCTTGGTTCGTCAAGAATGTACATCGAGCCGACCAGCGAACTTCCCAGAGCGGTCACGAGGTTGATTCTCTGGCTCTCACCTCCGGACAGCGTGTTGCAGGCACGGTTCAAAGTAAGGTATGCAAGTCCGACATCCTTTATGTACTTCAGACGCGAGACGATCTCCTCGACTGCCTTGCGGACAATGGCGGTCTCGTAGTCTGTCAGCCGGATTCCAGTGAAGAAGTCAAGAAGCGCGTCAACGTTCATATCAAGGAGTTCCGCGATCGTCTTCCCGCCAACCTTGACGTACAACGCCTCCGGACGAAGCCTTGTGCCGTGACAGGCGTGGCAAGTCGTGCGTCCGGAAAAACGGCTCAGCATATACTTGTACTGGATCTTGTAGCGGTTGGCCTCAACCCATTTGAAGAACTCGTTTATCCCGACTATCGAATTATCGTCACCATCAACGCTTTGGCTGTCCCAAATCAGATCCTTGACCTTCTGGCTCAGATTGCAGTACGGCTCGAATATCGGAATCCCGTAGCGTGGAGCCACTTTCACGAGCCTGTCCTTGAACCATCCCATCTTCTCGCCTTTCCAGCAGGCGATTGCCCCATCGTAGATGCTCTTCGTCTTGTCTGGCACGACCAGATCCTCGCTCACGCCGATAATCTTTCCGAGACCTCCGCAGACCGGGCACGCACCCAGAGGACTGTTGAACGAGAAAAGATATTCATCTGGCTGGCGGAACGTCATCCCGTCCAGTTCAAAGCGGTTGGAATATTCCTCAACGGAATTGTCCTTGCGGAGGATGAGTTTGCCTTCGCCCACCCTGAACGCGGTGTCGATCGATGAGCGAAGCCTTGTCTGAAGGTCCTCCCAGTCGGTTTGCGGCCACGGAGAGCCGTCTTCCGAATATGGCAGACATTCTCTGAATATCGGCAGTTTCAGACGGTCGATCAACAAGTTAAGATGTTCAGGATACTCCCCTTTGTCGGCCATCTTCATAATGTCCTCAATGCGGATGATGCCATCATCGCCGAAGAAACGGGAATATCCTTCCTCCTTCAGCCGTAGCATCAACTCGACCTTGTCCTCCCTGACGGACCAATTCAGGTCGGCAAGAATATACGCCGTCCTTGAATCTCCGCTTAACATACTGGCCATCACGTCATTGACGCTGTGACACTTGACTTCCCTGCCGCTGATTGGCGAATATGTCCGTCCGATGCGGGCGAATATTATGCGAAGGTAATCGTATATCTCGGTCGTGGTAGCGACCGTGGAGCGAGGATTCTTGACATTAACCTTCTGCTCGATGGCGATAGCCGGCGGAATCCCGTCTATGGACTCAACATCCGGCTTGCTCATCCTGCCGAGGAACTGTCTGGCATACGAGGACAGACTTTCCGCAAAACGTCTCTGCCCCTCTGCGAACAAAGTGTCGAAAGCCAGAGATGACTTTCCCGAGCCCGAGATGCCGGTCACCACCACCAGTTTGTTCCTCGGAATCTCAACCGTGATGTCCTTAAGGTTGTTGACCTTAGCCCCTTTTATGACAATCTTGCCGTCCTCTGCCATAGTTTAGTAATCGTAAAAAATAACTTGCATAACCTTTGGCAATCTTTTGGGTCGATATTCCTTTTCTCATCAGTTATGTGCCACCGGCACACTCCTTCTTCCAAAAGGAATCTACCCTCAAAAATCTTTGCCAAATCTGCGGCAACTTATTTTTTTGCCGCTTACTTAAAATTTCCAGAACCGCAAAATTACGAATAATTGTCGGCATTTGGGGAACTTTATCTCTTATTTAAACTTTCTGACCTCGCAAGGTTGCAGAATTGCCGGAAATTGAATAAATTTGCGGACGGAATTGAGGTATGGTGTAATGGTAGCACTACAGATTTTGGTTCTGCCAGTTCAGGTTCGAGTCCTGATATCTCAACGAGGGAAGGAGAAACGCGATGTTTCTCCTTTTTTGGTAAACGGGCCGGAGCCTTTTGCCGAATATATTGACGTTCAGGCAATTGCATAATCCAGCCGGTCATTATCAGAGGGCAGCAACTTACAACAGACTCGCTTACAATAACTTATCAATCACGCAATGAAAGGGGTACACATTTTTTTGGCCGACGGCTTCGAGGAGATCGAGGCCCTCGCCACTTTGGATGTCCTTCGCAGAGGAGGAATCGATGTCAAAACGGTTTCCATCACCAATGACGGGATTGTGACCGGTGCTCACGGTGTACAGGTCGCGGCGGACTTGACCTGGAATGATCTCGAAGCTTCAGTTCAGTGCGAAGGAACTGACAGTAACGACGTTATGGTCTTTCCTGGAGGAATGCCCGGGACAAAGAACCTGGCCGAGAAACAGGATTTGATGACTATGATGAAGCGGCATTACGCCGACGGAGGAACCGTGGCTGCCATCTGCGCGGCACCTGGCCTCGTTGTCTCACAGCTTCCGACGCTGGAAGGCAAGAAGTTCACCTGCTACGATGGATTCGACGAGGCTCCGGCTGCGAAGGGTGGTGAATATGTCAGAGCTCCATTCGTGGCAGACGACAATCTTATCTCCGGCCGCGGCCCAGGATGCGCTGTAGATTTCGCACTCGCTATTGTGGCGCACCTCAAGGGTTCCGCCCTTGCGTCTGAAGTCCGCGCGGCAATGATGATTTAGATTTGTGCCGGGCTTACCGGCGGATGATGACCCGCTCGATTCTTCGCGGAACCGAGGTCATTATCTCGTACGGAATCGTGTCCAGAATGCCGGCCAGCTCACTGACGGTTGGATCTTCCCCGAATATGGTCACGGTGTCCCCTACCTCGGCAGGCACACCGGTCACATCAATCATACACATATCCATACAAATGTTCCCGATGGTAGGCACACGGTGGCCGTTCAGCGAGAAACTGGCATGCCCGCATCCCAGATGCCTGTCGATGCCATCCGCATAGCCGACCGGAATGGTGGCGATACGTGTTCCCTCCGGAGCGATGGCCCCGTGCTGTCCGTAACCGATCGCCCCGTCCCCAGGCTTCAGATCTTTTATCTGAAGGATCTTGACCTTTAACGAGGCCACTGGTTTCAGACGGACCTCCGGCAGGGCGCTGATTCCATATATTCCCACGCCAAGACGGACCATATCATATTGATACATAGGGAATCGTTCGATACCCGCCGAATTGAGGATATGCCACATCGGATGATAGCCGAGAGCATCGTCTATCTTGGCGGCGTTTTCTCCGAACATCGAGATCTGTCCCAACGTGAACTGATCCATAGCCGGATCCTCAGCGACGGCGAGATGCGAATATATTGACTTGACCTTGATCTCATTATGAGTCCTGAGATATTCAATCAATTCTTCGAGCTCGGAGGTCATAAAACCAAGCCGGTGCATTCCTGTGTCAAGCTTGATATGAACAGGAAAATCCTCTATGCCACGGCTTTGCAGGGTGGCCACGAGGGCTTGCAATGTGTACAGGTTCGGGATTCCCGGCTCAAGATGGTTGTCAATAATCTCATCAAAATAATCAGTGCCGGCCGTCAGCACGAGAATCGGAAGACTGATACCGGCCTGACGCAGTTCTATGCCTTCGACAGGGAGGGCGACTGCCAGATAGTCAGCCCCGGCGTTCTGCATCATCAGAGCGAACTCCACGGCCCCGTGACCGTAGGCATTGGCCTTTACAAGCACCAGAAGCTTCGTTTCACGCCTTAACTTTGAACGGAAGTACCGATAATTTGCAAGACAATTCTGGAGATTAAGCTCCAGTCTTGAGAAATCTGTTACGCCATTTGACATATTCAGCATCAAAAATCTGACAAAATTACTGTTTTTTCGTCAAACTTTCCGCCAAAATCTCTATATTTAGAATCTGGCCTGTTACTTGATAAAAGAGGCATCGGTGGGCAATCACCGACCGATTATGTAATTTACCGCACGTAATTGCCTGCTTGCGAAAGTTGAATCAAAAAGAAAAACATTATGAGCACCGGTTTAATCTGGATAATAATGATTGTTGTGATGATCCTCAGCCAGATCGTCCAAAGTATGCTTCAGAGCAGATTCGAGAAATATTCACGTGTCCCGACCAACAGTGGGATGACCGGAGCGGATGTCGCCCGGAAGATGTTGGCGGACCACGGAATCACAGATGTCAAGGTGACCTGCATTCCTGGTCGTCTGACCGACCACTACAATCCGCAGACAAAGACCGTGAACCTCAGCGAGGCCGTCTATAACCAGAGCAGTGTGGCCGCCGCGGCCGTAGCGGCTCACGAATGCGGGCACGTTGTTCAGCATGCGAAGGGTTATCTTCCTTTGAGGCTTCGCACCGCCCTCGTACCGGTCGTCAGCTTCTCAAGCAGGATCGTGCAGTGGGTTCTTCTGGCGGGAGTCATTCTCGTTTCTATGTTCCACAGCTATCCGGTTCTTATCGCCGGAGTGGTTCTATTCGCCCTGACAACGCTGTTCAGTTTCGTGACCCTTCCTGTCGAGATCAACGCCAGCCACAGGGCTGTCAATTGGCTTGAGAACGCCGGCATCACCAACTACGAAACCCGCCCGATGGCCATAGACGCACTCAAATGGGCCGCCTACACCTACGTCATCGCCGCCGTCGGCTCCCTCGCCACCCTCCTCTACTACCTCTCCTTCCTCAACGACCGGAGGTAGACAAGAGACCTCTTGGGGAATTGTCCCCTAAAGGTAATGAATATGCCAACCGATGTGTTTTTCATACAAGCACATCGGTTGTTTTTTTATTTTTTGCAAAACGGCGGCATAGCTCACCTCAATACAAGCCTTCAAAATGAGATTTTATGCCACCTATGCCTTCAGGATGGTTAGGCGGCATAATCATACCTCACAGAATGCTCTGAGAGGCACATTATCTGCCGACATTTTACAATCGCTACCACAAACACGAGCCTATCGCCACAAGTCCGAAACAATCCACGCCGGGGAATACATTACTTTTTAGGACAATCTACTGCGCAAACAACAATTTATGAACATACAATTGATCTTTAGAAGCTATTTTGATTTGTTTGAAATGTTCTTTGAGATGAAAGAATCTTCATTTTCTTCCCGCTTTTTCAGTCAGATAGCACCGCAATCCTCCTTGGAAGAAGCGGTCGAACCTGAAGTTTTTCACTCTCAACCCGGCGTCCGAACCGAGAGCAATCGAACTTGTTCGGATTGCCGATGTGAGCAGCAGGGAAAGAGCTTGCTCTTAACCTTCAAACAAACAAACAAATCAAAACAGCTTCTAAGACAATCTCCCTTACAACCTAAACGAATCCGATCCAGTTTTTGACAGGCTCCCCGATGACACGGGCCATCTGGGAATTCGGGCAACTCATCGTTTTCCGGAGTGCCCGCACCAACTGAATTTTCTGGTCAAGGGGCAACTGGCGAATGTCTTGACGGCCAAACTTTTCCAGACTCAACGCCTTGGCGCGGACACGTACATCAGCATCATTCAGGAATACTCCCATATTCCTAAGCATAGAGTCATTAACCTCGTCTTCACACTTTAACGCCAGAAAATAAAGGAATCTCCTCACACTTCCAAAGATTTTCTTCTCTATAATCTGTCCTCCCGAATATAGCCTTGTGTCGATAACACCATATTCATCAAAAGTCCAGTCTGATGGATACTGATGCCTGACTTTCAAGACATTCCTTCGCTCCACCATCGTCAAGTCACCGATGGTTCGCTTCTTGGTTGCCGAGTGATCCGAAATCGCATATTCATTAAAATCACCGCCAACGCACACCGGCGCGCTGGATGGAGCCGCAGCCGGTATTCGAGGATCGCCGGACCCTTCCCGGCTTGTTTTGTGATGTCGTTCTTCCCTTGCCCCGACAAAACAATCTGAAGCATTGGACCAAGGATATTCTGAAGGCATCCTGTCAAATCCTGCCGTCAACGGATTTCTGAATATGTAAGCAATGGTCTTCATAAGTTGCCCTTTTGTGGTTATCGCCAGCACAGAATACCGGAACCCTATACCTTTGCGTTCGTGTCCGAACCTCTTGGTCAAATAGTTGGCCACAGCGAAAACGTACAGCTTCATAAACCGGCGACAGTTCTCCTCTGCACCATAAAGGCAGAAATGCACGTGATTGTCCATCAACACAAAGGCAATGACAACAACTCCGGCTTTCTGTGCCAAAGCAGGGATCACATTCATCCCATAGACTTTCGCATCAGTGTCCGGGAACATCGTGTCTGTACAATTGCCATCTGTATAGCAATGATAGCAGTCATAGACCGCATCGAAGAAATCATTTGAATAAGTTTGGGCCATACGTGAATATTTTAAGGATAACTATGTAATGCAGTTTACCCTGATGACTATCGTCATCCAAGGCTTTCGTTCGCGCCACAATAAATCGCTCACGAAAATACCCGAAAGAAACGTAAATATTCATAAAAAAGATAAAATTGTGGCGACACATTTGATGATGTGGTGAAAACTACATATAAAAGACATCGGAATGTGTCTCTGTAAAAGAAGTTAACGGGGAATCAATCATACCTGCGGAAGACTTTACACGCATCAATTCTGGCGCGCATCAAACACACCACACAAACAACAATAGTTTTGTCATTCACGAATATATCGGCAAGTCCTCCTTCGGCAGTGAAGGTTCTTATTGTGGCTGCCACCTCCAGCTGTGAATAGTTTAAGGGAAAGCCTACGACCTTGCGGTTATGCACCGTCAAATATGTCAGGCCAAAACCGAAGAGCATCACACCAAGGGAAAGTTCCTCCGGCACAGGTTTGTGAATATGGCGGCAGAGTGAGCCGCACAGAATGCTGTCTGAAAGGCATCTATATGCCGCCTATAGCTTCAAAAGCCATAGGTGGCATAACAACACCTACTAGACCGCACTATAAGACTGATTGGTTGCCGCCATTTTTACATTCACCCCCAAACGGGAATCCGAAGGTGGCGTGAACGGGATTCTTTATCAGGTCACCGGTAGGAAATGCACTCGTTTGGATGAGGATCACCGGATTGGGCTTCTGCCGACCGGCCGAAAGGCCGTTTATCCCCCTGAAAGGGGGTGCAGGGGGTTGGGAAGGTCGGAGAATCCGACGCTGGTCGTCAGAACAGCGTCGGATGGCTGTCGTCCAGCTGGGCGAGAATGCGCTCCATCGCTGCCTCGCGGAAAATTGTGGAACGTTCCTTGACGCCGAAACGGTCACAATACTCCTTTACGGCGGCCAATTCCTTATCGTTCAAGTAAATCACTTGACGATGAGTGCGCCGGAGGGAAGCCTTGCGCATTTTAAGATATTCCGGATCCGGAACAGAAGAACTTTGCTTTTTCCTTGCCAAAACTGCCTTTCTTTAGAGAAAAACGAACCGGGGAAGAAGCGGTTTCACACATTGGGAGAAACACCGACAACTTTCCCGGTTGCAAAAATAAGCATTTTTAGTGAAAAGAACGGTTTAAACCACGGATTTAGAGCATCGAAAGGTCATTTTTGTCCGTTCTTTGGATGATTCAGGGCATTTTAGAAGGAATCAAAGGCAAACCTTCAACGGAACCGTGGCCTTGAAACTTATATAAGGATCACGGTAGCGGAGCTTGACAAAACTGGTCATAGATGTGCGAAGCGAACCATTACGACCGGACTCAACGCTGTCGGCGGACGATGCATCCAACGGCTTGTCCAATCCAGCGGACCAGATATGAGGAGACTTCTTTTCCCGCATCGGAATATATTCCGGGTTGCGTTCCTTGCCGATCTTCTTCGGGATCGACTTATTCCTCTCAATCACCGCCAGAGCCTCCGGAGCCGTCCTCTCCTCACGAACCGCCGTGAACCAACCACGCCGCCCCGGAATCTTTACCAAAACCTGACCGTCTGGAGCACCGCCATAAACATTGACAATCAAGTCTGAGCCATCCTTGACCCACACCGAGGCAATGTCATCCCTAAGCACAGTCTTATATGCCAATGAATACTTCCCGTTCCGCTTGAAATCAGCGACATAATAACCTCTCGGAGCACCACAATACATCGTGGCATCCGGAAATCCGTCCTCGCCACGGACACCAAGCCAGAATAGTCCGCAAGTCGCACCAACCTGAACCTCAGGAATTTCCAGCGCATCGCTACCAGAGACATTGAACGTACCGGAGGTCGCTCCGACATTTTCCAGATGAAGGTATTTCCTTTCTACCTTGTGCGTATGTCCGCTCATCAATAGAAGATTAGGATGAACAGACAGAATGGCCGACAAAGTATCTTTGGCAGCAAACTGTGAGACAGGAATATGAGCGGACAGCACCGCAAGCATATTCTTTGGTGTCGCCCTAAGGACAGAGTCCAGCCAAGCCTTCTGCGAATCACGGAAGCCGCCCTCATATTCCTTGCCGCCGAGCCTGACATCGTTCATCAGAATGAAGCGGATGCCGCCCTTGACGAAGGTCGTGTCCTCATAGCCGAAGACCTTGCGGTAGGTGCTGATGTCACGAGGGCGCTTGCGGCCGCCGATCGCCGGATAGACATCCCGGTCATGATTGCCTGGCACGCAGAACCAAGGGAAAGGCAGAGAGTCAAGGCTGGCCTTTGTCGGCGCCAGAAGCGACACGTCGTCATTCACAAGATCTCCCAGAACTATCACCAAATCAAGGTCTTTCCTCTCGCGAAGCTCCTTGTAGATGGTTTTCCGGCAATATTCAAGCTGCCGCATTCCGTCCGCCTGCGGATCTCCCACAAAGGCGACCCTCAAGGGACGTGAATATGAAGATGGCGCCGCCCCGAGGAACAGCGCCACCATCAAAATCGTACAGAGACTATCTGTAAATGAATACTTTCTCAGCATTGTTGGCATCAGTGAAAGCAATGTAACCTACACCGGAAGCGGCGAAAGCGATGCAAGGGGAAGAAAGAGCCTCGGTAGCCACCACAACAGGCTCCGCCCACTGCTTGGTGTCGGAATCGAACCAGGTCAGTCTGAGAGTGGTGTTCTTATAGTCATAGTAAAGCATATACGGGGTTCCGTCAGGCGCGACAGCCAGTTTCGCCACGTCGTGAGCGTCTCCACTGACAAAAGGATAATAGCCTCCGCTGACAATCGACCACGAACCAGCCTCCGGAGAATATTTCTCGACAATGATTCGATACTCACTGGTGGTCTGGGCATCATCAACGGTCAGAAGGTAAACGGTTCCGTCCTCTGTGGCTGTGATGTCATAGACATAGTTACCGGTCTGCGTGGCTCCTTCCCTGACGAAATTTGTACGTAAAGCGGTCCATGTGCCATCAATATATTTCAGGACATCATGAGGATAAGGTTTCCCTCTTCTTATGACAAAAGCATAGGCGGTGTTTCCAGCCTTGCAAGTCTTAACCGCCGCCATCGATGTGATGTCCAAAACAGTATTGCTGTTCCAAGAGCCATTGTACAATGACACGACAAGATCATTTCTCTTGAATGGATCGGACTTGGCGTTGCACTTCTGGAGAAGAACAAGATTATTGTCAGACATGGCCGCAAGACTCAGATTCTGAGCCGCAAAATTGTTGGCGGCACCGGAGCCGACCAAAGACCAGGATCCGCCAGAGTAACCCATCACCTTGGCGCTCTTAGGGCTAGCCTCGTTATCGGCATAGGCCACATAAAGGCCACCTTTGGAATCAACATCGAAATCAAAGTGCGAAGAAGCGACCTTGTTGCTGAACCCGGCGCTTCCGACAAGATTCCAAGCGCCATCCAAGAAATTCACAACAGTAAGCTTGTCGGCACTGGCTGATTCGGAACCGGTCACACTCTTCTCCTTGAAAGCGAGATACGGAGCCTTGTTGTCAGGATTGACACGCAAAACAGCATCAGAGACAGGCAGTGATGAATATGTCACAAGCGGCTCCAACTTTCCGTTCACGCTCGTGATGGAAACGGAGTAGAGAGCGCTCTTGCTGCCGTCGCTGTTGGTGACGATGTAGTCAACCGGATTCGTGAAGTCATTGGCAGTCTCTCCGCTCACCTGAACGGCATCACCGACCTTGACAACATCCCCCTCATTGGTCGTGAATGTGGCCACAAGTTTGGTCTTGTCAGCGGCCTTCATCATAGACACCGTGACGGCATCTCCAGAAATAACGCCCTCGATGTCAGAGCTGATCGCCTCTGGATTGTTCGCAAGCTCAAACTTGAAAGATGTCAGTTCAGGATCAGGTACGATAACGGGATCCTCATTCTCCTTTTTGCAGGAGGCAAGAGCGGTCAACGCGGCAAAAGCCGCTGCGCACAGAAATTTAGCAGTTTTCATAACGATAAACCATTAATAATTAATTGTAAAGATTCTTCTTTGTGATAATCAGTTTGCTGAACTTGGCGTCAGGTCCGGGCATTCCGAGACAGAAGCCTTCCGTGCCGCCTGTCAGGGCTATGGTCAAGGTGTTGTCGGCAGAGTCATCCAGCACGTGTTCCTTCCAGCGGATGCGGACCGGCATCCTGTAGATTCCAGGCAGGAAGGTCAGCGACGAGCCTTGGGTGACAACCTCATAGTCAATACCTTCCTTAAGCCCGGCACCAGGAGTGACAGTGAAATCCACGACAGCGTTATCCCCACGGGAAACGGAACTCATCGTGACATAATAGGTGTTGACATTCTCGACATCGGAGCCGACAACGGCGGTCGAAGCGCCGTCCTGGGTGGCGATGCTGAAAAACGGAGTGTCAAAAAGCGGCAGTTCCTTCGTGCAGGAAAAAGCCAAGATGACAGACAAAAGCATCAGCGATATATTCCTTTTCATATTCATTGTCAGTCAAGTAATTCTTACAAGATTATCAACTTATTTTTCATCTCAAAGAACATTTCAAACAAATCAAAACTGATTCTAATTAGATGATGGATTCTGCTCCATCTCCGGATTGGACTCAAGCTCCAAATACGGAATCGGGAGAACAAAACGGTAGTCAGGATATTTCAAAGACAGGACGGACGAAGTCGAGTTGCGGGAACGGATGAGGTTCTCGTGACGGCGGGTGATGTCGAAAAGACGATGCCCCTCAAAGCAGAGTTCCTTCATCCTCTCGTTCTGTATGACCTGTTCCAAAGAGGTAGCGTCAATCACGACTTCTGAAGCATCAATTCCCAAAGCTCTGGCTTCCAAAGCCTTGATATCATCGGCTGCCACGGATGTGTTGCCCAGTTCGTAATTCGCCTCGGCGTTGATCAAGTACATCTCCGAAGACCGTAGAATGAACGGATCGAAATGTCTGTCAAGCTTGTTGGTCGTCTCATCGGTGCAGTAGAACTTCATACAGACGTTGTCGTAGTCCACCACCTTGCCGGAAAGGTCATTATAGGCGCTGTGACTGAAAAGCGTCAAACGCACGTCACGCTCGTCTGTGAAGAGTTCCTTCAACTTGGCGGATGGCCTTGCGGAAGGGCTCTCGTAATAGTAAAGGTCGCAGATGAAGTCCGACTGGTCGTACCCGTTGAGCCGGAGAATGGACTCCCCTCCTCTCGTCGCCACGTTCACGAACATATTCCTGTACTTCTCGCGCGCTGTCAGAGGGAACTCCTTCATCACTTCGGCGGACAGGGAGGCGGCCCTGGAATATTCATTCATATAGAGATAGACCCGCGCCAGAAGGGCCTTGCAGGCGGCCGGAGAGGCGAAATATTCATTGAAAGAGTAGTCCGCCGTGAATGTCGAGAGAGCCTTTTCCAAATCGGCGATGATCTGGGAATATACCTCCCGCACCGTGCTTCGCCTCATTTTGTCGGTCACGACCGGAATGCTCGTCATTATCGGGATGCCGAGGTGCGACGCGTCAGATGTGTACGTATAGTTCTGGGCATAGGTGAGGCAGATGTCCAGATGCGTCAAGGCACGCAGGAAATAGGCCTGGGCCAGGATGTTGTCGATCACGGACGCGCTGTCTGGGTTCTTTTTCCTCAGTTCCGGAGCGTAGGTGATGATGTAGTTCACGTTCTGGATGACTGAATATCCCAGTTTCCAAATGTACCCCACTGCCGTTGTCTCCTCAAGATAGGTGGAGATGAAATTGTACTGGTTCGTCCAGGTCGCGTTGTTGGAGGAAAGATCCACAAGGTCGCCGGTGACCTCCGGATAGGCCAGCATCTCCCTGTCGTAGAATGAATATAACAGGTGGTAGCATCCGTTCAGAGCCGGCTGGAGAGCCGAGACCTCCGAGAAATAAGTGTCGATGTCGCTCTTGCCGACCTGCTCCACCTCAAGAAAGTCGCAGGAGGCCGAAAGCGTGGCCACAACGGCCAAAGTCATTATCTTTGAATATATTGTCTTCATCATAGCGCTGTCATCAGAATGAAACGTTAAGGCCAAGGGTGATGGTCCTGGTCACTGGGTAACCGTTGCTGAGAGTCTTGTACGAGTTGTACTTCCGGCTCTGTCCCGGAGTGAACAGATAGAGGTTGTCGCAGATCAGCGAGGCCGTAGCTCCCTCCACTTTCAATTTAGAGATCACCGGTTTAGGCAGCCTGTAGGACAAGGTGAGATTGCTCAGGTTGAAGTTCGTCTTGCTGTAGAGGAACCTTGTCGAGTACCTTGCCGAACTGGTTGTCTTCTGCGAGGCGATCGGGTACTTCGAGGCCTCGCCCGGAGCGGTCCAGCGGTAGTGATAGACCTCGACAGCCTGGTTCCCGGAGGTGATGTCGTAGCCGTCCTTGATGAACCTTGAGGCATACGTCGGAAGTGAATAGCCTCCGATCACATAGTTGATCTGGAACGAAAGCGACCAGTTCCCGTACGTGAGGTTGTTGATCAATCCTCCGAAACCGATCGGGGTCGAGCTCTTGTCCGCCACACGGTCGTCGGTGGAGTATGTCTTTGTCAGATTGCCGTCTTTGTCGTACCACATCGGCATTCCGTCCGCAGGATCCACTCCAGCCCAACGCACAAGGTACCAAGTGTTTGAGTCATAGCCCTCCTTCCAGACTTTGTCCGTGAAACCGGTCTGGATGCCGTTGTACAATTCGAGGATCTTGTTGGAGTTGTGTGAGAAATTCAGGGTCGTGTTCCACTCGAAATCCTTACGGGCTATGTTGTGGCTGGTCAGGTTGATCTCGAATCCCGAGTCCCTTATCCGGCCGACATTGGCATAGATCCTGTCGTCAGAGATTGTCCTTGAGACATAGATCCTGCTGAGAAGATCCTTGGTGACATTGTTGTAATATTCAACCTCTATGTCCAGCACCCTGCCGATCTGGGCGTCCAGACCGAGATTGATCATTCTGGTCGTCTCCCAGGAAAGACCCGGATTCGGAACGATGGAAAGCGTGGCTCCGGTCACGCCGATGTAGGAATAGGAATCATCGTAGGAATATGACCCTGCGGCGACCGAAGTGTCGATCCTGGAGTTCCCGGACGTGCCGTAGGTGGCCTTGAGTTTGAGAACCTTCAACCAGTCCACATCGTAGAACGCCTCCTTGTGGATGTTCCACGAAGCCCCCGCCGACCAAAACTGAGCCCACCTCTTGTACTTGCCGAAAGACGAATTCCCGTCCCGCCTGTAATTGGCAGACAGATAATAGCGCGAGTCGTAGGAATATGTCCCTCTGGCGAAATACGACATCGTTCTGGAGATAGAGGTCGAACTGCCGCCGGTACGAGTGTCCTTCTCCGCATAATTGATCTCCTTGATGTGGTCGTTCATAAAGCCTCTGCCGGAGGCATAGGCCGTGTTGTAGCCGGAATGATGGAGTTCAAGACCGGCGTAAACACCAACGGTGTGAAGGCCGAACTTCCTGGTAAAATCCAGTTTGTTGGTGTTTGTCCAGTTGAAATAAGTGGCGTCCTCCCTGCGGGATTCCCCGACAGGCTTGCCATCCAGCATCCCGGCAAGAGTCTGACGGGAATAGTACAGACTTCCGTGATGGTGCTGGTACTCGACGCCGAACACACTTGAAAACTTGAGTCCGTCGATGATCGTCCAGTCCAGCTTGAAGTTGCCGATGGTCTTCAGGGAGTTCTGTATGTTGTCGTTGTACTCCCTGTTCGGCAGTTTGTTGCCTAGGAATTTCTTCATTATGAACTCCTTGCCAGTATCGCTCCAGATCTTGTTGTAAAGCCTGTAGGTCTTGCCGTCCTCCAGATACGGAGAGAAGATCGGCAAATTTTCCAGATATTCAGAACTGAGAGGGAAAAGGTCATCGTTGTTATAGGTGGCCATAAGTGACACCCCCATCTTCAGACGATCGGCCAGGTCGTAATCCTGGTTCATCCTGAGGTAGAACCTTTGGGACCTGTCGGTCTTGACTATGTTCTCGTTGCGGTAATATGACCCGGACACATATGTCTTGGCCTTCTTGGTGCCGGTCGAGAGGGAAAGCGAGGCGTAAAGGGTAGAACCCAGCCCTATATATTCATTGAACCAATCTGTCGAGGTGGTGCTGTAGGAGTTGTAGTCGTTGTCCTTGTAAGGGAAGTCGGACATCAGGTTGCCGCCGTTGACCCACGCTTCCTTCGCCACCTCAAGGTACTGCGAGGCGTTCATCACCTTGACCATCGTGCTTTTGTCCGGAGAGGCAACGCCGTAGTTGACGGTCGCGGAGACCTTCAGCGGCATATTCCCAGCCACTCCCCTCTTGGTCGTGACTAGGATGACTCCGTTCGCGCCGTTGGCGCCGTAGATTGTGGTCTGGTCGGCGTCCTTGAGGACGGTGATGCTTTCAATGTCGTTGGGATCAAGCAGAGACAAAGGTGAGACGGCGGTGGACATCCCCGGCATAAGGTTGTTCCTGTTGCCGGTATAGGTCGGCACTCCGTCGATTATCCAAAGCGGCTCGTTGGAAGCAGACAGAGAGGCGTTGCCACGAACCCTGACATTAAGACGGCCTCTTGTCGAACCGGCGGCGTCCGTGTTGCTCTCCACCAGAAGTCCCGGCACAAGTCCGTTCAGGATGTTGTCGATCCTGGCCTTTGGCTTGTCCTTGAGAGCGTCGGCATTGACCTGGAAGGCGCTGCCGATCATGTCCTCCTTTTTCTGTTTGACACCATAGGCACCTACGATGACGGCCTCCTCAAGGCTTGAGTCATCCACGAGTTGGACATTCAGAATCTTCGGCCCACTGACCGCAAACTCCTTCGTCGTCATCCCAAGAAACTGGAACACAAGCGTGTAGGTCTGTCCTTCCGCCGGAGCGGCTATCTCATAATGCCCGTCAACATCGGTGTTGACCCCTTGTCTGGAGTTCTTCACATAGACAAAAGCCCCGACCAAGGGCTCGCCGTCCTGAGAGGTGACGGTTCCTTTCACAAGCCTCTCCTGCCGGCCTTGCGTCTGCGCGATCACGTCTCCGCCGCCGCAAACCGACGGTATCTCCCAAGCGGAGACCACCAGCAAAACCGAAAGGACAGTGGTCAAACATCTATTATTCATACCTATCTATCGTAAAAATTATTCGTCTGATCCGCCGCGAATAAATTTCAGCCGACTGAAAAAACGTTGGCTAATATAAACATAATTTTTTAATACTCAATTATTTCACTAAAACGTTCAACAGGCGCAAATGGTCAATATTTGAGAGAATACGGAATATCTCAACTCACATTTTCATAGAAGATTCTGAACTTTCAGCAAAAAATGATACCTTTGCAACTGATTGAAAACATCAAAACGAACATTATGAGCAACAGAGTATTGATCTTCTCCGCCCCGTCGGGGTCAGGCAAAAGCACGATAGTCAACCATATTCTTGGAATATACAAGGATCAGATGGAATTCTCGATCTCCGCGACATCACGCGCGCCTCGCGGAACCGAGCAGGACGGTAAGGAATATCACTTCGTCACCCCGGAGAGGTTCCGCGAATTGATCGCGGACGATGCCTTCGTTGAATACGAGGATGTTTACGAGGATCATTTCTACGGAACACTCAAGTCAGAGGTCGAAAGGATATGGGCGGCCGGCCACGTGATAATCTTCGATGTGGATGTCAAGGGCGGGGTGAACCTCAAGAAATATTTCGGGGACAAGGCTCTGTCCATATTCGTTCAGGCTCCGTCCGTGGATGCCTTAAGGGAAAGGCTCATCAAAAGAGGGACGGATTCCCCGGAGGCCATCGAGGAGCGTGTCGCCAAGGCGGCGGAGGAGATGACCTACGCTCCGAAATTCGACTATGTGCTTGTCAACGATGACCTTAAGACCGCATTCGCCGAGGTCGAGAAGGTCGTCGAGGACTTTCTTGACGACGGGAAACTGAACTACTCAACATTCATCTAAGGAATCCGTGAAGATTGCCGTTTACTCGGGGTCGTTCAATCCCCTGCACATCGGTCATCAGGCCATAATGGAGTACCTGACAAGGAAGAAGGAATATGACTGGGTGTATCTTGTCGTGTCCCCGAAGAACCCTCTGAAGGATTCCATCAGCGCGGATTCCGGCGAGAGCCGGTACGAGGCTGCCGTGGCCGCCGTCAAGCGTCACCCTGAGCTGCACGTCTGGGTGGACGACATCGAACTGAAGATGGATCCGCCGCACTACACGATCAGGACTTTGGACGCGTTGAAGCAGCGGGAGCCCGGCAACGATTTCACACTGGTCATAGGGGCCGACAACCTTCAGGACATCAGACGCTGGAGGGATTTCCCGAGAATCCTTTCCGAATATGGCGTGACGGTCTATCCGCGCAAGGGCTTCGACGTGGACGGCATCAAGCGCCAGCTGATCGAGGAGTGCAAGACTTTCCCCGCCCCTTATGTCCTTGATTCCGAAGAGATTGTCCCGGACGGAATGCGAAGCCTTGAGGAAACCCTCCTCCGCTCCTACAACATAGAGGTCATAGACGCCCCCATCGTGGACATCTCCTCCACCGAGATCCGTGACGGCCTCCTCGCCGGCAAGGATATGTCGGAGTTTCTTATGTAAAAAACTAAACTTAGATTATGACCGAACAAGAATTACAACAATATCTGCTTTCCAAATACCCCAAAGAAAATGAGGAGTGTGAGTGGAAAGAATTCAAGAATCTGAAGAATGACTTCAACGGCAAGGAAAAGGATGATGTCATTTCTTATGTTTCCGCTTTATCTAATATGGAGGGTGGACACTTGGTTATTGGTGTTGTTGACAAGACCATGGAAATCGTTGGCACCGACACATACAACTATGACGTACAGAAGGCCAGGCTCAGGATGACTGACCTATGTGCAAACTTGCCGTCTGAAGGACTATTAGTCGAAGAATTTATCACGGAAGATTCGCACAAGACCGTTTGGGTAATTCATATTCCAAAACATATGAAGCGTCGCCCTGTATATGCACATAGCAAGGCGTGGCAGAGATTGGATGATTCCTTGGTAGAACTGACGGACTCTCGCCTCAGAACCATACTGGATGAACAGGAATCAACATACGACTGGACAGCGATTGTCATCGAAAATGCTACTATAGACGACCTCGACCCCGATGCAATCAGACTTGCTCGTGAAGGGTATAAACAACGTTATCCGAAGTACGCCAAGGAATGTGACGCTTGGAATGACAAGGTATTTCTTGATAAGGCGTGCCTTACAATCGATGGTAAGATTACCAACACCTCACTGTTGCTTGTAGGCAAAGAAGAAAAAGCTCACAAACTCCATCATATCGCACAGATTGTATGGAAATGCTTCCAAGACGGGCAAACCTTTGGCGACATCTACACCATTCCGTTCATACGTACTACAAGTGAGCTATTGAACAGAATAAGGAACTATCGCTTCAAAATCTATCCGAAGAACTCACTCATTCCTGCAGAAGTTTGGAAATATGATACTGAGAGCATTCTTGAGGGACTTCATAATGCCATAGCTCACCAAAGATACGAAAGCGGAGCGCGAATCATAGTCACAGAAGACAAGGACAAACTGACATTTCTGAACGAAGGTTCTTTCTTTGAAGGAGACTATAGCCAATATATAACTGGTGAGAAAACGCCTAAGCACTACCGCAATCCAGCATTGGTAAAGGCGATGGTAAACATTAAGATGATTGATACTCAAGGATATGGCATCCACAAGATGTTCGTAAGCCAAAAGGAACGTTATCTGCCTATGCCAGATTATGACAAATCCACAGCAACAGAAGTAGTTTTGACATTACCAGGTACTATTATAGATGAGAACTACAGTCTATTGCTGTTGGAAAACAGAAATTTATCTCTTACAGATGCTGTCCTTTTGGACGCTGTTCAGAAAGGCAAACGCATTTCATCAGAGGCTGTGGCTATACTTCGCAAACGCAAACTGGTAGAAGGCCGATTGCCACATATCTTTATCGCAAAGGATATCGCTCAGGTCACAGATCAAAAGATAGAATATTCAAAGCATAAAGGATTGGATGACAAGAAGTGCGAGGCATTGTTGCTTGATTCATTGAGGGATCATAGTTCATTGACGAAACCAGAGATAGTGCGTCTGCTTTGGGATGTTCTGCCCGATCAGTTGGATGACAAGCAAAAAGAATATAAGATAAACAATCTCTTGCGTAAACTTAGAACGAAAGGAAAGATTAGAAACACCACAATTGCTGGCAACAAATCGACTTGGGCGCTTGTAAATGGCTAAAATTTACAAGCGCTTACAAGGTATTACAAGAGGTTTTACACGCATAAACATTTTAAGCAAACAGCATAATCACTTGATTATCAACACACATTATTCACAATAGACGCTTGTAAGATTCCGAAAATCACGTGAATATAACACGTACTTAACTCTGTAATCTTTACAGGCCAAAGCAATTTCTCCCTTCCGTAATTATGGTAACGTGCAAAATTCGGGAGGGAGAAATTGTTTGGCTGAATCACTTACAGAAAGTCACTTCGACAAGCTCAGTGACCGGGAAAGACTATTTGTCGCCGAGACGCCGGAGGCGGAGGGAGTTGGTGACGACGCAGACGGAGCTGAGGGCCATACAGGCGGCGGCGACCATCGGGTTCAGAAGGAAGCCGTTGATCGGATAGAGGACTCCTGCGGCGACAGGCACGGCCAGGACGTTGTAGAAGAAGGCCCAGAAAAGATTCTGCCGGATGATCTTGACGGTACGGCGGGAAAGGACGATCATCTGAGGAAGTTTCGTCAGATCCGAAGATACGACTGTCACCATAGCTGTGTCAATCGCGACATCGCTGCCTTTACCCATAGCGACACTAAGGTCAGCCTGCGCCAAAGCCGCGCTGTCATTGATCCCGTCACCCACCATCGCCACACGATGCCCCTCACCTTGAAGCCTCTTAATGAATATGGCCTTGTCAGCCGGCAACATTCCAGCCTCGATGCGGTCTATGCCGACCTTACGCGCGACATTCCCGGCGGACACCGCATTGTCACCGGTAAGCATAACAATCTCAACCCCAAGCACTTTTAACGCAGAGACAGCTGCGGCGGAGGATGATTTCACCTCATCCGTGACGGCCAATTCGGCAAGTGTACGGCCATTCTTGGCGAAACAGATCACGGTGCAGCCATCAGCGGCCCAGGCGGAAGCCTCCGGGGACATATTCACTGGCTTGCCTGCATAATATTCATCGCCGCCGACCATCGCCTTGACACCGGAACCAGGGAGAGCCTCAAAGCTGTCAAGGGTCACCGCCGACACCGACATATTCATTGAATGGATGCTTGCCACTATGGCGGAAGCGAGGGGATGCTCCGATTTCAGCTCCATAGCCAGCAATATTCCAATAGACGCGTTTTGGTCGGAGTGCCACTTTTGAGCGACCACCTCCGGGCGGCCTTCAGTGATGGTGCCGGTCTTGTCAAGCACCACTGTGTCAATCTTTTCCGCGATCTGGAGTGAATCCGCATCCTTGATGAGGATTCCACGCCTGGCACCGCTTCCAATGCCCACGGTCAAGGCTGTTGGGGTGGCAAGGCCGAGCGAGCACGGACAGGCGATCACAAGGACCGTGACCATAGCCATAAGTCCCCTTGTAAAGCCATCCGCTGGGTCAAGGAGAACCCAACACAACAAAGTGACGATGGAAACGCAGATTATCACAGGCACAAAGACGGCGGCGACCTTGTCAGCCCGAACATCGAACGATCCCTTCTGGTTAATGGTTCCGGCGAACACATTGTCCCCCTTGGACTTACGGTTCGGCACCGGCTCACCGGTCAGCATCGACTCATCCACATAGGACTCTCCGTCAAGCACGACTCCGTCAGCAGGGATCCTGTCGCCAGGCCTGACGGTAAATATGTCACCTGGATTGAGCGACACGGATTTAGGCTGGAGACCTATCAACTCCCGGATGGATGCCGTGGTTCCACGCTTGGCCTTTTCCTCCAACACCCTGCCGACGAGGATGAAGGCCACGATCATCGCGGATGACTCAAAATAAAGATGCGGCTCCAGACCTCTGGAAGTCCAGACCTCCGGAAAGAACAGGTTGAAAACACTGAAAAAATACGAGATCAGAGTCGAGAGTGACACCAGAGTGTCCATTCCTGAGCTGAAATGCCGGGCTTGCTTCAATGCCGTCAAAAGGAAACGCCTTCCGCACCAGAACAACGCAGGGGTCGCCAGCGCCCATAGGACGTACCCCTTGAACGGGAAATCATTGAATCCCATACCGACCAGCATCAGAAGCAATGACAATGCGATCGCCGTGACGGCATCCCGTTTCAAGCCACGGTAATAGTCCTCCCGCAACCGGTCGGCCTCCGAGTCAGCGTCCTCTTCCAGATCGTCCTCATTCACAATGACAAGGTCATAGCCGGCATCCTGAACAGCCTTGCGGATGTCAGCCGGAGTGACAACCTTCGGATCATAGTCCACCTGAGCCGAATTGGAGGCAAGACTGACATTGCAGCCAGACACACCGTCAAGGCTCTTGATCGTATTCTGAACCCTTGCAACGCAAGCGGCGCACCCCATCCCTTGAACGGGAAAGTTGCGCCGAATAATATTTGACATTATGTAATCCTTTGGATTCTAATATGTCACCACTCCAGGAAGTTCCTTGGCCTGGTCGATCATAGCCTGAACCTGAGCCTCGGTCGGAACGACCTTGGTAAGATGCTTCTGCTCGTTCACTTCCTGCATCTTGGCGACCAGATTGGCGGCTACCCTGTGGCCGAATTCCTTTACGGTATCAACGCCTGAAGCCTCAAGAAGCTCGGCGAACTGAGGCCCTACTCCCTTGATTCTGAAAAGGTCTGCGTGATTGACCCAAGTAAGGATGAACTTGCCGGAAATGCCGGTCTTCTCTTCAAGTTCCTTGCGTCCTTTGGAGGTCTTTCCGGCCTCAAGAAGCTGGTCAACGGTCTCAATGCCCGCGGCGATGAGTTTCTCAGCGTATGCAGGGCCGATGCCCTGGATGTCAACGATTTTGTAAGCCATTTTTTATAAGTTTTAAATGTTATTGTCTTGTACAACGATTGTCAAATATAAGGAAAAAACATTTTGATGCAATTCTTCATCCAATAAGGATGTCCTCTGGCGGCATATTCATTCGGAATGTATGTTCCAACAGGCGAGGGATTAACTCATTTTCTCGGATGGTGCGACAGGATGGATTGCTGCCAGGTGGAACTGTCGATGTGCGTGTAGATCTCGGTGGTCGTGATGCTTTCGTGACCGAGCATATCCTGGACGACACGAAGGTCGGCGCCGTTCTCGATGAGATGGGTTGCGAAAGAGTGGCGGAACGTGTGCGGAGAGATCTCCTTGTGGATTCCGGCGAGCATCGCCTGCCGCTTGACGATGTTGAACATCGAGACTCGGCTCAACGACTTGCCGAAGCGGTTCAGGAACAGGATGTCATCGTACTCAGGTCCATACGGATCGGGCCTGACAGACAGGTAATTCCTGACAGCCGTGGCAGCCATCTCCCCCATCGGGACAATCCGTTCCTTGTTGCCTTTGCCGACAACGCGGACAAAGCACTCATCCAGATAGACGTACGAAATCCTGAGCCCGACCGCCTCCGAGACACGGAGTCCGCATCCGTACAGGACCTCAAGGATGGCCCGGTCACGTTTACCCGTCCAGGAAGACATATCAACCGAATCCATTATCGCCTCCACCTCCTCCACGGAAAGCACGGAGGGCAGATAACGGCCTTTTTTCGGAGGCTCTATCGGATCGCAGGGGTTCTCCTTTCTGTCACCTTCAAGGACCTGCCAGTCGAAGAAAGAGCACAGGGAGCTCAAGAGTCTGGCCTGCGAGCGTTTCGACAGGCCATCCAAAGACGAAAGATAGTCACCTATGTCCTTCGTGGCCACCTCGGACGGAGACACTTTCACGGCGGAGAAGAATTTCCTCACATCAGAAGAGTACGATGCCACCGTGTTGGGTGACATCGCACGCTCGATCTTCAGATAGGAAGTGTAGTCCTGTAATATTCTTTCTGTCAGGTCCACTTAAAGTGTACGGTATTTCTTGCCGTAGTCAAGCTGCTGCTGGAGGTAGTTGTCCACATAGACGATCTTGTAGTCAACGACCTTGCCGTCCTTCTCGACAGGGATGATGTCCGGATTGACGAATCCTCCGTAAGGCTTGAGGTTCAGCGCGGCATACCTCTCCAGAACCTCCTTGTGGAGTTGAGGATCGATGTTGACAGCGTAGGTCTCAACGAGATTCTTGCCGGCGGCGTAGTCGCCTTCGGACTTGATTCTCTGGATCTCGGCGAGAAGCTCGGCGAACAGACCGCGGAGAGCCTCGTAGTCATTCACTACAAAATAGGTCTTGCCGTCACGCAACTTCTTCTCGATGACTCCACGGGCGGCCCCCTTCTCATAGCACCACTCGGCGATCAGCTTGCGGTTCTGCATATGCGCCTCGGTGTTCTGCTTGCCAAGCTCGACACGTGTGAACTGAACGAACAGACCGTTCCTGATGTAGTTTGAATATGCCGGTTTGTAAGCCTCGGCGTTAGGCATAATGCCAAGTTCAACCAGTTTAGGGTCAGCCATATAATAAAGGCCGAACAAGTCGGCGCGAGCCTCTTCAAGGGTTGACTGGTACTCACCCAAAGCCGTTGAGGAGACTCCTGGAAGGAGCTGTCCGGAACCGTGGCCGAGGCACTCGTGAAGATCGGTGTGGATCTCGTCGGTGTAGGAGCCATACTGCTTGTAAGCGTCAATCTCGGCCTGATCGTAGGCGAACTCTGTCAAGGTGCTCTTCGGTGACTCCTGGGCCGCATAGTCGTAGGCGTGGGTGATGTTGGCGATGGTAACGGACTTTGATCCGTAGTCACGCCTGATCCAGTCGGCGTTAGGAAGGTTGATTCCGATCGGAGTGGCCGGATAGGTGGCACCGGCAAGGGTGATGCCGTCCACAACCTTGGCGGAAACGCCCTTCACGTGAGGCTTGCGGAAACGTGGGTCAACCGGAGAGTTGTCCTCGAACCACTGGGCATTGGCGCTCAGGACCTCGGTGCGGGCGGAAGCCGCTGAATCCTTCATATTCACATAGCCCTCCCAGGTGGCCTTGCGTCCGAGTGGATCGTCATAGTCCTCGATGAAACCGTTGATGAAGTCGATCGCGCCGACGGTGTCCTGAACCCAGTCGATGTTGAAATCGTCCCACGTCTTCAGATCGCCTGTCCTGTAATACTCCACAAGCTTCCCTATCGCCTCTTTCTGAAGATCGGTCTCGGCCACGGCGGCGGCCTTCTCCAGCTCAGCGCAGATCTTCTCCAATGCCGGGCCATAGATACCTCCGACCTTCCAAGGCTTCTCGACAACCTTGCCGTCCTCCTTGACAACCTTTGTGTTAAGGCCGTATGAGATCGGGGTCTTGTCGTTCGGATCCATCAGTGAGTTGTAGTATTTATCGACCTCCTCACGGGTCACTCCATCGTAGAAATTCACCGCGGAAAGCTCCACGATGTCGCCTGTCTTGGAAGTGGAGCGGCGCTGAGGGTATATGTCCGGTGAATATATCACCTCCAGCAGCTCAGCGGCCTTGTCGCCATCACCCACAGCCTCCATAAGGCTCTGGAAATATTCCCTCGAACACTCCGGGAAGAACTTGTCCTCAGAATAGTGGTGATGGATGCCGTTGGCGAAGAAAAGCCTTTTGGCGTAAACCGTGAAGTTCTGGAAATCAGCGCATTCACGGTCACCTTTATATTCATTGAGAATATCCTCGACCACGTGCCTGATCGGGAGGTTCCATTTGCAGTACTGGTCCCAGGTGATGTCGCGGCCGAGCTTGGCAGCCTCGGAGAGATGGTAGGCATATTCCTTCTGCCTGAGACTGAGGTTGTCCCATCCCGGAACCCGGAAACGGATCACCTTGAGGTCGGCAAACTCGTCCAGAAGGTAGTGGAAATCATTGCTTTGGGCTTCCTTTTCCCCTTGGCCGCACGAGCAGAGAGCGGCGGCGGCTCCGATAGATAGAATCATCTTTACTCCTATATTCATAAAAATTTGTTTTTTGGCTCGTAAATATAACCATTATTCAGGAATTTCCGTATATTTGTCATCTGTCGGGGCTAGACAATCCAGCCCCCGACTTAAAAGGACAAATTATGAACATCATAAGGACAATCACAAGGTTTCTTGCCGCGGCTCTCGTCATGACAGCGGCTTTTGGATGCGACAAGAACAGACACAATACCGAAGAACCGGAAAGCGCCGACCGCAGAGTCCTGCTTTTCTACGAATGCGCGTTCAACGACATCGGATCGTACATGCAGAGAAACATGGAAGACCAGCAAAAGGGTCTTCCGGCGGGGCATATTCCGGGAAAGTACGGCGACGTGCTTCTGGTATATTCAAGAATCGCCGAGAACGGCCACACCCCCGTAAACTCCTATCTCAGACGCATCTACAAGACCTCGAAAGGGAAAGTGATCTCCGACACCCTCAAGGTGTTCGGCAAGGAGACCATCGCAGCGTCCCCCTCCACCCTCAGCGCGGTGCTGACTCTCGTCAAGGAGAAGTTCCCCGCCAAAGGGTACGGAATGGTGGTCTCATCGCACGGATCAGGATGGCTTCCCGCCGGCTACTATTACAGCCCGTCCAGATTCGAGGATGACCATAAGGGAGAGGTTGGCACGTCCAGGCAAGGCATCGCTGCTCAAAGCGTTGGACATCCAAGGCTTCCCGTCCCGGAAGGAGATCTGCCCGACACCGATCCGTTCTACGGTATGACTCGCTCGATCGGACAGGACTACATAAAGGGCAGTTATTACGGCCACGAGATGAGTGTCAGCGAGTTCGCCGACGCGATTCCCTACCATCTCGACTACCTGCTTTTCGACATGTGTTTCACCGGCGGGGTTGAAGTGGCCTACGGACTCAAGGACAAGGCTGACTATCTTGGCCTTTCTCCTGCGGAGGTACTGGGCTACGGTATGTTCGACTACACCAAGATCACCTCTTTTCTCCTTGACAGGACGACTCCCGACCTTGAAGGCCTCCTCAAGGATTCGTTCGGGATGTACGACAAGCAGAACGGAGCGTATCGTTCCGCAACGGTCAACCTGGTCCGCACCGACGGGCTGGACAATCTGGCAAGGGTCTGCTCGGATTTGTTCCGGGAGTACTCCGACACATTGTCCAACGCGCCCACACATCTGATCCAAGGCTATTTCAGGAATGACAGGCACTATTTCTTCGACCTCATGGATACATTCCGGAAATGCATCTCCAACGAAGAGGAGCTGAGAGCGGTCAACGACGCCATCGACCGCTGCGTGGTCTACAGGGAAGCCACCCCGCAATTCCTCGCCACTTTCGACATCACTGAATATTCCGGCTTCAGCATCTACCTGCCGTGTGCCGGCACCCCGCTTCTTGACTCCTATTATAAGAAGGAACCTTGGAATAAGGCCACGGGGCTTGTGAGGTAACTAAAATATTCCTATCTTTGCCGCGCAATTACAAAGCGCACGCGCTTTTGGTGCAATGGGGTTCCGGGCGGTCCGGAACTGAGTAACACATTTTAAACAACAAAACAATGAAGCATTTTGAGCTTAACGGCAAAGTCCGCGAAGTCGGCAACAAGGCCGTGATCAAAGCATTCCGTAAGCAGGGTCTCGTTCCTTGCAACCTCTACGGACCAGGTCTGGAGAACGTTCTCTTCACAGTGACTGAAAGAGACCTAATGGGAATCACCCACACTCCGGCGTCATTCATCATCGACATCAAACTCGACAACGGCAAAGCCTACACAGCTGTCGTTCACGAGCTTCAGTACCATCCTGTGAAGGACAACTGCCTGCACGCCGACTTCCTCGCGGTAACTGAGGACAAACCAGTGACCATCAAGGTTCCGGTTGTAGTCAGCGGTCACCCTGTCGGAGTACAGAGAGGTGGTAAGTTCGTTCTCGTCAGCAGAGAGGTTCGCATCAGCGCCCTTATGAACGATCTTCCTGACACGATCAACCTCGACGTCACCAAGCTCGACATCGAGAAGCGCATCGTCGCAGGCGACATCAAGGTCGAGAACGTGACCGTTGTAACTCCTAAGTCAACCATCATCTGCGCCGTGAAGTCAACACGTCAGCTCGCCGCGCAGCTCGCACACGAGGAGAAGATGGAAGGTGCGGAGGAACACGAGACTGCAACTGAGGAATCTGCTGAGCCGGCTGCTGAATAAGCCAGCTCAAACCTCTGAAGAAGACACTGGAATGAACTACCTTGTCGCAGGATTGGGAAACATCGGCGCGGAGTACGCTTCTACCAGACACAATATGGGGTTTATGGTGTTGGATGCCTGGGCTCAGGCATCCAATACTGTTTTCAGGACGGAACGTTACGGGGACGTGGCCGAGATCTCATTCAAGGGACGGAAGTTCTACCTTTTGAAGCCTTCCACCTATATGAATCTCAGCGGTAACGCTGTCCGTTACTGGATGGACAGACTGAAACTTCCGCTTGAGAACCTCATCGTGATCTGTGACGACCTGAACCTTCCGTTCGGGACGGTCAGGATGCGCAAGAACGGAAGCGACGGCGGACATAACGGACTGAAGGACATCCAGGCCAGGCTGGAGACAACGCAATGGGCCAGGATCAGGATAGGGATAGGCAACAATTTCTCACGTGGAGCCCAGGTTGACTATGTGATCGGACAACTTGCCGACGAGGAGAAAGCGGCTGTTCCGGGAATATGCGACAGAGTCATCGAAGGAATCAAAAACTTCGCGACCATCGGGCCGGACAGGGCTATGAATCTGCTCAACATCAAGCCTAAAAAAGAAGAAAATGAGGGTTAAAGCGGCGGAAAACCAGTATTTTTTGCCGGAAATATTTGTTAATTTCATTTTTTTACATAACTTGCGCACCGTTAAGTGATACAAAGCCGAATTTTATAACATTACACATAGTTCAACTATTCACAAAAAATTAAAAAATGGAAAATCTTGTCGCTAAAATCAAGGAAGAGCTCAATGTTTTCGTAGAGAACGCTGACGCTCAGGTAGAAAAGGGTAACAAGGCCGCCGGCGCACGCGCCCGCAAGGCCGCTCTCGAACTTATGAAGGATCTTAAGGAATTCAGAAAGGTTTCTGTTGAGGAGTCCAAGAAGTAAGAAGACGCGATACCAAAAAAGGAGAGGCAATGCCTCTCCTTTTTTTATTACCGCCACCCCCAAATCGCAGCACTCGGAGCGAAGCGACCGAAGGGGTTTCGGGGAATCCTTTCCCCGTGCCCCTCTGGGGCTGTCACGCAGTGACTGGGGGTCGGAGGTTAGCGCAGAGCTACTAGTAGCTCTGCGCTATAGCGATAAAATCGTCGGCTTTTAGTGCGGCGCCACCGATGAGGCCACCGTCGATGTCCTTCTGGGCGAAGAGTTCCTTGGCGTTGGATGGCTTGCAGCTTCCGCCGTAGAGGATTGTGGTGTCCTCGGCGACAGTCTCACCGAACTTCTCGGCAAGCACCTTGCGGATGCAGGCGTGGATCTCCTCAGCCTGCTCGGCGGTAGCGGTCTTGCCTGTACCGATGGCCCAAACCGGCTCGTAAGCCACGATGATCTTGACCATATCCTCGGCTGTGAAGTTGTAGAGGACGTTCTTGATCTGCTCGGTAACGACATCGAAGTGCTTTCCGGCCTCTCTCTGCTCAAGGTTCTCACCAACGCAAAGGATCACACCAAGACCGGCGGCGAGAGCGAGCTTTGTCTTCTCGACGAGCTTCCCGTCAGTCTCGCCGTAGTACTGCCTTCTCTCTGAGTGTCCGAGGATGGTCCACTGGCAGCCGACCGATGTAAGCATATTCACAGCGACCTCGCCTGTGTAGGCGCCCTTCTCGTGATCAGCGCAGTTCTGGGCTGAAAGCTCTACCTTTGACCCTTTGAGAGCCTCGGCTACAGATGCGAGATGAGTGAAAGGAGGGGCAACGATAAGCCCTACATTCTCTGGAGTCTCAACTGACTTGGCGGCCACAGCCTTCGCAAGTTCAACGCCTTCCTGGAGAGTTGTGTTCATCTTCCAGTTTCCGGCAACGATTTTCTTTCTCATATTCGTTTATCTTTAAACTGTTAATTTCGTTTCCAGCCTGCAAATTTACGTTATTTTTGCCTAACTTTGCACAAATTTGGTGTGAAAATGAGGAAACGCCCGAAATCACACCGCCAAGGTTGAAAATAAAAACGAATCATACAATGAAGAATTTCGTAGAGGAACTCAAATGGAGAGGAATGATCCAGGACATTATGCCTGGAACAGAGGAAAAACTTATGGAAGGCCCTCAGGCCGCCTACGTCGGCATCGACCCGACGGCTGATTCCCTGCACATCGGCCACCTTGTCAGCATCATGATCCTTAAGCACTTCCAGCAGTGCGGGCACAAGCCTATCGCCCTGATCGGAGGAGCGACCGGAATGATCGGAGACCCTTCGATGAAGTCCCAGGAAAGGAACCTTCTGGACGAGGAGACCCTCCAGCACAACATCGCTGGCATCAAGAGGCAGCTGTCAAGGATCCTGGACTTCGACTCCGACGCGCCTAACAAGGCGGAGCTCGTGAACAACTACGACTGGATGAAGAACTACTCTTTCCTGAACTTCATCCGGGACGTGGGCAAGCACATCACAGTCAACTATATGATGGCCAAGGACTCCGTGAAGAAGCGTCTTTCCAGCGAATCCCGTGAGGGAATGTCCTTCACAGAGTTCAGCTACCAGCTGCTCCAGGGCTACGACTACCTCTGGCTCTACGAGAACAAGGGCTGCCGTCTCCAGCTTGGCGGAAGCGACCAGTGGGGCAACATCACCACCGGAACGGAGCTCATCCGCAGGATGCTCGGCAAGACAGACGCGTTCGCCCTCACCTGCCCGCTCATCCGCAAGGCGGACGGAACGAAGTTCGGAAAGACGGAGAAAGGCAACATCTGGCTCGATCCGGAGAAGACCTCACCTTACGAGTTCTACCAGTTCTGGCTGAACGTAAGCGACGAGGACGCTGAGAGATACATCAAGATATTCACCCTTCTTGACAAGGAGACAATCGACGCCGCCATCGAGGAGCACCGTCAGGACCCTGGCCGCAGGACGCTCCAACAGCTTCTCGCCAAGGAGCTTACCACAATGATCCACGGGGCCGATGAATATGCCAACGCGGTCTCCGCGTCCAAGATGCTGTTCGGCAACTCGACATCCGACGAGCTGAGGAAACTGGACGAGAAGACGTTCCTCGCCGTGTTCAGCGGCGTGCCGACCTTTGATATTCAGAAATCAGAGCTTCCTTGCGACATCCTTGACTTCCTCGCAGTGAAGACCCAGGTCTTCCCATCAAAGGGAGAGGCCAGGAAGATGGTGCAGGGCAACGGTGTGAGCATCAACAAGGACAAGGTGTCCGACATCGAGTACGAGATCTCCGAGAAGGACATCGTGGACGGGAAGTACATCCTCGCCCAGAAAGGCAAGAAGAACTACTTCATAATCAACGTTCTCTAATATGGAGAAGCCGGCAAGCACAAGGCAGCTCAAGGTTGCCAGAGAGATCCAGAAGGATCTGGCTGAAATCATACGCGGCAAGGGTATGGCCGTGTTCGGAGGCGCGATGGTGACGGTGAGCGAGGTCAGGGTCAGCCCCGACCTCTCCCTCGCCAAGACTTACGTCAGCATATTCCCTTCCGCCAAGGCTGAGGAAGTGATGAAACTTCTGAACGACAATGTCAAGACTCTGCGCGGAGAGCTCGGCCACCAGGTCGCAAAGCAGCTCCGCATCGTGCCTGAGATTGTTTTTTATCTTGACTCCTCACTGGACTACGCCGAACACATCGACGAACTTCTGAAGAAATAAGCCACTCGGGAATATTCACGGACAGGAGGGAAGAATGATCTGGAACATTACCACGGAAGGTCTATATTCGGCAGGCAGCCTGGTCTTCATCACGGCCGGGTTGTTTTGCGCGTACATCAGATGGAACCATATGTGCAAGCCGTTCTGCGAGAACCCGGACTATTTCTATCCGGCCAGGAAACTGGTGACATTGTTCTTCGCATCCATCGTATTGACATTCCCATACGTGCTTGCGCCGATGGATCCAGCGGTCTGGATCTACATCCGTTCCTTCTGCGTTATCTACTATCCGGTCTGCCTGACCGTGATGATAATGAAGTATTTCCGTCTGCATCGCAGGCGGGATGACAGCTGGCTTAGGACAGCCTATCTCGCGTCACCGTTCGTTATGATCCTCGCTTTGCTGATCCCGTTGCTCGCAGGATACGGCGACTGGATGGCGAGCCATCAGAAGGCGATACTCTACACGGTCGGTGCGGTCAGCCTCGTCTCTACAATGGGTATGTCCAAGGTTTTGGGGAACCTGAAGAAGGAGATGGATAGAAGCAACACCGAGAACTATTCCAACAATGAGGATTTTCCCTACAAGTTCGCGGCCCGGATACTCTACGCTCCCCTGCTGTGGATTCTCATTATGTGGACGATTTTCATTACCGGAAGCAGATGGGTCAAGTTCGCCGTTGACATCGTCACGTCCTGCTGGATGATCTATTTCCTCGGACTCATACTTCACCCTCAACGGATCCTGCGTCCGTCAGTGATTGACGATGAGATGGAAAAGTTAGAGGACAGAAAGCTACGTGAGATCCAGGAAATCGACACTTCCGAGAATGAGTCTTCCGACATCCTGCCAGAAGATGACGGCACTCCGATGGATGTGATCAAGGACGAGGTTCTGGCCGTGATTCTCCGGCGTTTCAGGGAGCCGCATCTTCTTAAGACGGAAGTGCTGATGGACCTTGGCAACGGGAAGAGGAACAGGGCAAGCAAGTTCATCACCTCGATAGGCTACTACAGTCTTGTCAATATGTTCAGGCTTGAATATGCCAGACTCTACAAGGAGGCTCACCCTGACGCGAAGCAGGAGGAAATAGCCCTTGAGTCCGGTTTCGTCTCAAGAACCGCCTACTACAAGGCCAAGAGGAACGTTGAGAGGATCGACACGACCCTCACACAGGGCATTCGGTTGGCACAAACGGATGATCAACTCTGACTCAGCGCCTTACGCACCAGCTTCACGTCAAAGGAACATCAACCTCCCCGTCAGAGGAACACGAATTTTGGTCTGAAGCACGTCAAAGGAACAAAAGGACAACTCCACAATTAGGTCGTGAGCGCCTTTATGTCTATTTTTGCAGCGTCTGTCATTAATCAAATGACAGATGTTCGTTCATTGTGCGTTCAACGACAAGCATACTCTAACCCAACCATATATTATGGACACAATGACCGGCGGCATCAGGCGCCTCCCTACCGCACACTGATGAGGTTTAGCCACACGAGTCAAGTGGGAATAAGGGTATCGAGATGCCGATGGTGATGTGATAAAACAAGCTGCGCCCATACCTGTTCGCCAGGTATGGGCGTTTTTTTTGAGCATTGATTCCGTGCACGTTACCGGATTTTGAAAATCATTGACCGGATTTTTCCTTATCAATATAATAGGTCAGACTATCTTTGGCCTTTGAAATCCGCATAGGACAGCACAGGAACTAATAACAACACATAAAGAATGAGAAAAAGCATTATCGCAACTTTCGCTTTTCTGCCGCTGGTCTTTGGCTGCGGCGGAAAAGAATCAATGTCCGATCTGACGGACAGGGTCTTCAAAGTCGCCGAAGAACAGTACCTCGCTATGGAGGATAGGCTGACCGGCGACACTATGCCGAGGAGTTTTTCCAATGACGGGGAATTCATCGCATCCAACATCAAATGGTGGTGCAGCGGATTTTACCCGGGAACACTCTGGTACATCTACGAATATTCCGGCGATCCGCAGTTCAAGGGCATCGCCAGGAAAAACACCCTAAAGCTCGACACGCTCAAGACGATGAAGGGCACTGACCACGACCTTGGATTCCAGATGAACTGCAGCTACGGCAACGCCTACAGGATCACCGGGGACAAGGAATATCTGGAGCCTATCCTCACATCGGCCAAGACCCTTGCCAAGAGATTCTCACCTGTCACAGGAGTCATCAGAAGCTGGGATTTCGTCCGTGAGGGCAGGGATTGGAAGTACCCTGTGATCATCGATAATATGATGAACCTTGAGCATCTCTACAACGCCGGGAGGATATTCAATGATGACTCGCTGAAAACCGTGGCTGTGACGCACGCCAACACGACGATGTGCAACCACTTCCGTCAGGACTACACAAGCTGGCATCTCGTGGACTATGACCCACAGACCGGAGAGGTGAGGAAAAAGGAGACCGTGCAGGGCTTCAGCGATGACTCTGCCTGGGCAAGAGGCCAGGCGTGGGCGCTGTACGGATTCACGATGATGTTCCGTGAAAGCGGCCACGACAGCTACCTGACGCAGGCAAGGAACATCGCGGATATGCTGCTCTCCAGACTTCCGGAAGACGGAATCCCTTACTGGGATTTTGACTCGGACAAGATTCCGAATGACCTGAGGGACGCTTCAGCCGGGGCTATTATGGCATCCGCCTTCGTGCAGCTGAGCACATTGACCGACGATGAGGCCAGCAACGCCAAATACCTCGCTATGGCCGAGAAACAGCTGCGCACTCTGGCAAGTCCGGAGTACCTGGCGGAGCCTGGGACAAACGGGAACTTCATCCTTAAGCACAGCGTCGGCTCGCTGCCGGACAACTCCGAGGTTGACGTTCCGCTCACTTACGCCGACTACTATTTCCTTGAGGCTTTGCTCAAGTACAAGAACATAACCGACAAATAACTGATAATAACACATAAAACAAAACGAAATGGCAAGAAAACTTACATCATTTCTGTCCACGGCATTGACGTTGGCCGCCAGCCTCCTACTAAGCTGGAGCCCGATGTACGCCGCAGGCCCGGAAAAAATCACGGGACAAGTCACAGACGCGTCAGGACAGCCTCTGGTCGGAGTTGTCGTGATGGTGTCAGGAGACAAGACATCCGGCACATCGACCGACATCGATGGAAACTATGCTATCAATGTGGCAAACGGCAGCGCCGTACTGGAATATTCCTGTATGGGCTATGTCACTGTCAATGAGACAATCAACGGCAGGAACGTGATCAACGTCACCCTCACGGAAGACAATGAGCTTCTGGATGAGGTAGTGGTCGTCGGCTACGGAGTCCAGAAGAAGGTGAACCTCACCGGATCGGTGGCCTCCATCGATTTCGCGAAGAAGAGCGAGGGACGCGTCATCGTCAGCACCTCGGCCGCCCTGGCCGGTCTGGCTGCCGGTATGAACGTCACACAGTCATCCGGACAGCCGGGAAGCAACGGTGCGACGATCAGGATCCGTGGTATCGGCTCGTTCACATCGTCATCAAGCTCACCGCTTGTCCTTGTGGACGGTATCGAATGGAATATGGACAACATCAACCCGAACGACATCGCTTCCATCTCAGTGCTCAAGGACGCGGCCTCGACCGCGATCTACGGAACACGAGCCGCAAACGGTGTCATTCTCATCACAACCAAGTCAGGATCAGCCGACAAACCACAAATCAGCTACTCCTACAAGGGTATCGTCCAGATGCCTTACAACGAGCTCCACTTCGTGTCCGACTATGCCAGACATATGGAACTCATCAACGAATCCTGCGACAACGTCAACACCAGCAGGGTGTTCTCCCAGAGCAACATCGACCTTTGGAGAGAGAAAGCCCTCGATCCTTACGGCCTGAACGACGCCGGCGTGCCTAACTATGCCGCCTACCCTAACACAGACTGGTTCGACGAGATTTTCCAGAGAGGATATTCCCAGGAGCACAACCTTTCGGTCTCCGGAGGTTCCAAGAAAGTCAAATATCTCATCTCAGCCGGTTATCTTGACAACCAAGGTGTTATGGGACGGTTCGGAATCAACTCATCAACTCAGAAGGCTAACTTCAGGACGAACCTTGAGGCTGACGTGACCGACTGGTTCACAATCGGAACAAGGATATTCGGACAAAGGCAGAACTACGGTCTCGCCAACATCTCCAACGCTTTCAACTCTCTCTACCAGACCACTCCTGGTGTCTATCCCGGCGACGTGAACGCTTGGGGAAGGCCGGCTCTCAACGCCGAGGAATCATCCAACGCCAACAACATCTTCGGAATGATGTACGGATCTGGCGGTTACAATGTCACCTCCAGAGTCAACGGAACACTGTACGGCAAGCTCAGACCAATGAAAGGACTCAGCATTGAAGCCACAGTCAACTACTCTCCGCAATTCGGAGAAAGGCACACCTACGGCCGTCAGAACGGCTATTGGGACTATATGAATGATGTCCGCTACTCAAGTTCCGAGCTTGCGAACGCATCGGTAAACAACTCAACAAGCCGCAACTACAGCGTGTCTTCAGAAATCCTGGCAAGGTACACCAAGTCCTTCGGAGATCATTTCCTCGGAGTGCTCGCGGGATATTCAGCGATGGAGTACCGCACTTGGGGCTGGGGTGTCGGAAAGAAAGGAGCGACAGACTGGACCCTCAACGACCTGTCCACCTACGAAAGCCTGGAGACTTCCTCCAGCTCAGCCAAGGCAGGATGGGGCCTCAGGTCATATTTCGGCCGCGTGAACTACACGTTCAAGGACAAGTACCTGTTCGAGGCCAACCTCCGCGCCGATGGATCATCAAGGTTCGGAAGCAACAACCGCTACGGTATATTCCCCTCTTTCTCGGCAGGTTGGAAGATCCACGAGGAAAACTTTATGGAGAGCGCCAAGAGCTGGCTCTCGAACCTCAAGCTGAGGGCATCCTGGGGACAGGCAGGAAACAACCAGGGAATCGGCAACTACGCTTGGCAGGCCGTCTATGCCGCACAGAATATGGTTCTGGAAGGTCAGCCTACAAAGGGTTTGTACATCTCATCCCTCAGCAACGCTGACTTGAAGTGGGAGACCACAACGACCACGGACATCGGCATCGACGCAGGCTTCTTCGGAAACAAACTCACCACAGAGATCGACTATTACTTCAAGAACACCACGAACATCCTCTACACCCCGGCCATCTACCTCACGATGGGAGAGGTCTCTGGAGTGCCTTCAAACCTCGGAAGCCTTGTCAACCAAGGAGTTGAGCTCTCGATAAACTGGAGAGACCAGATCGGCAAGGATTTCAGTTATTTCGCCGGGGTGAACTTCTCCTACAACAAGAACAAGGTCACAAACTTCAAAGGTGATCTGGTTAAGGAATGGGTTGACGGAGAGTATTTCAACAACCTTGCGAACGTGACAGCCAACTCAGGCAGCGGAAAACTCTGCGAAGGCCACCCGATGGGAGAGCATTATCTCAGAAGGGTTTACAAAGGAAGCGGCAAGGGTTACACCGGCGGTGCCGTTGACCCAGGCGCTGGTCCTAAGGATGGTATCATCAGAACCCAGACCGACTTCGACTGGGTGCAGGCGATGCTCGACTCCGGCTACAAGTTCAACGGTGTCACCTCCCTTAACAAAGACCAGCTCTGGTACGGAGACCTCATCTACGAGGACAGGGACGGAGACGGCAACTATGGTGACGATGACGATATGGACTTCAACGGCCACACCAGCACCCCATCCTACAACCTTGGCATCAACCTCGGCTTCGCCTGGAAGGGCCTTGACTTCAGTATGACCTGGTCCGGAGCGTTCGACTTCCACATCATCTGGAACGCCCTGTACTACAACGGAACCCAGACGACCAACGGACACGGAATCAGCGAGAGGGTGGCCAACGACCACTACTTCTTCGATCCTGACTACCCGGAAGACACCAGGACGAACATCTACGGAACCTACCCAAGGCTCACCTACGGAGACCCTCACAGCAACAGGCTTCCAAGCGAGTTCTATGAATATAAAGGTGACTACCTGAAACTCAAGAACGTACAGCTCGGCTACACGCTGCCTGCATCGCTGACCAAGAAGTTCTTCGTACAGCAGCTCCGGTTCTTCGCTTCCGGAGAGAACCTTCTCACCTTCACTAAATATCCTGGCCTTGACCCGGAGAAAGGTTCAGCCATCGGCTACCCGCTTATGAGACAGGTGACATTCGGAGCACAGATAACATTCTAAACAGCACGGAAATGAAAAATATTCTTAAAAACATAGCACTTGGAGCCATTGTCCTCACAGCGTCAGCCGCCTGCGCGGATATGCTCGACACCGCTCCTTCCAACCAGATTTCGAGCGGGAATATGTGGACGACCCCGGAACTTGCGCAGAAAGGAATGAACGGAATCTATGAGACGTTCTACAACCGCAAGCAAAGCAGCGGCACACAGGTTCGTTGGGAGAATCTTGACGGTCTCAACAAGTACGGAATCGAGGCTTTGGGATTCTGCACCGACTACTATGCCAACAACTACCCTATCCAGCTTCTGTACAGCGAGGCGAAAAGGGCCAACGACTGGCTTGTGACATTTGAGTGGAAGTTCTGCTACACTATCGTGCACGCGTCCAACGACGCCATCGCCAACCTCGGCAAGGCCGGCCTCGACACCCCTACGTATGAAAGGTTCCAGAGTGAGGCGCACTTCCTCAGGGCGTGGGCATATTCAAGACTGAACAAATTCTATCAGGGAGTGCCTCTCTATCTTGAGCCTGTCACGAACGAGAACTGCACCAAGGTTCAATCCTCCGCTGAGGAGATCTGGAAGACAGTGATCGACGACTGCACCTATTGCATTGACAATGAATATTTCCCTGACAACACGATCACCAACTACATCGGCAGGCCTTCCAAAGGCGCGGCGTACGCGCTCAGAGGAATGGCGTATATGTGGATGAAGGAATATTCCGCAGCGGAGTCCGACTTCGAGGCTGTGGGACGTTGCGGATATGACCTCTGGCAGGGAAAATACATTGACTTCTTCACCCCGGAGAACGAGCACAGCCCTGAGATGATCTTCGCCATCCAGTACGACGAGGAATCCGGCTACTGCGACAACATCGAGCAGGCTCTTGGAGCCAGGGACACCTACGGCGGATGGACCGAGGTCAAGCCGGCGGCAGATTTCGTGGACTACTACGAGAACGCGGACGGCACCAAGTTCGACTGGAGCAAGGTTCCGGGACTGGAGGACTGGAACAACCTTACCGCCAAGCAGCGCGCGGTGTTCTTCTGCCGCGACGGTCTGAACTCCAACAAGGCTCTCGCGTCACAGAAATCGCAGGCGATCAAGATCTGCGGCAGCGATGTCTTCAACCGCTACTATCTTGACAACGGCAACGAGGCCCGCATCAAGGCCGCCTACGACAACAGGGATCCACGTCTGAAACAGACCATCGTGACCCCTTACGAGCCGGTTGACTGCTACACACCTAACTACAACGGGGATGAGAATATGATCGGCAAGGCCCTCCGCTGGCCTCTTTACAAGCAGGGCACAAGCGGCGGAGACTTCTGGCTGGACAAGAGGACTTCCGGGTACTACTGCTACAGGAAGTACGTGCGCTTCCTCAAAGGCGAGCTCATCGACAGATCCCGCTGCCACACGGACTTTCCTCTCATCCGCTACACAGATGTGGTTCTCCAAAGAGCCGAGGCGCTCGTGGAGTTGAACCGTCTCGATGAGGCCAAGACTCTGATTGATCTCGTGAGATCCCGCGCCGGAATGCCTGGTGTGACCCTCGGAAGCCAGGATCAGATGCGTGAGGCCGTGAGGTACGAGAGAAGAGTCGAGTTCCCTGTCGAGGCTGTCAACTACTTCGACGAAGTGCGCTGGGGCACCTACAAGGAAAGCAAGTTCCAGGGCAAGGATGTGCACGGAGGACAGTCCTGGTGGGGCGACGACACCGTCGAGTACGCCTGGTACTGGTCAGACTGCCTCTGGCCTTGGACAGCGCCTCAGAACGAGGTTCAGAAAAATTCCGCCCTCACGACAAGAGAAGGATGGGTATATTAACAAATCTTATTAGGTAATATTATGAAAAAGAATATATTATTAGCGTTTCTCGCCGCGGCGGCTTTGGTTTGCTCCTGCGGAAAGTCCGACGAGCCGGCGGAGGAGACAGAGCCTGATGTAAAGATCGAGGTCAGCGGTCTGGCCGACAACAAGGCGACGGTCTCGGCCTCCCTGACACAGGGGGATTTCTATGGTGCGAAAATCGTCACCGGAATCAGGGTTGACAGACTTGATTTCGACTACACCAAGGAAGTGAAGCTGACACAATGGGTTCAGGAGAACGGCAAGGACATCGAGGCATTGCCGTACAGCGAGGAGCTCTCCCAGCTCACCTACCAGAAAGACTACATATCGGCGGTCATTGTCTATAACAAGGAAGGCAGAGCCTGCGCCGCCGCGTTCGAGACCTGGACGGCGGTGGGCAAACCTGACGGAATCAGCAAGGACAATTCCGCAGGAGAGCTTGATGAGAACGTGATCCAATAACCCTTAAATATTCAAGATAATGAAAAAGACTCTATATGGTATCGGAATCGCGCTGCTCGCTTTGAGTTCGTGCAGCGTGAAGGAAGATGTGGTCGAGAGCCACACCTCCGCCGTGAAGGTGACCTTCCAGGGAACGGCGTTCCCGCAGACAAGGACCAGCATAGGCGAAAAGAACGGGAACAGCTACCCGGTGCTTTGGTCGCTCGGTGACAAGATCGGAGTGGTCTCGACATCCTCAGAACTCTTCGCCAACGCGTCCGCAAGGCTGATTGACGAGGACTCCGGCAAGAACAGCGGAGTGTTCATCCTGGACAACGAGACAGAGATTCCGGCCGAGACGGAAGCAGTGATCTACTATCCATTCAGCGAGGCCACCACATTCGAGGGAGATGTCTTGAAGTCTTGGGTTCCGATGGAGCAGAAGCAGAGCGCGGCCAACGCAAGCGACGGCATCGGAAGATACAGCCTCGCCTACGATGTCAGGAATATTCCCGCGACGGTCGTTTCGGACGAGTCATCGTACCAGCCGCCTGTGTCATTCTCACTGAAGCACGCCACTGCATACGTGAAACTCGTGATCTCCTCCAGCGAATATGCGTCCTACAAGCTCGCCGGGGCCTCCATCTGGTCAGAAGGAGCCGAGATCGTCGGCAAGATGGATGTCAATGTCAAGACCGGAGAGATGAAGGTCACGAACCCTTGCGACTATGTCACTGTCACGGTTGACGAGCCTTCCGCTCTCAGTTCCGAGCAGACATTATGGCTTGTCACCCTGCCTGTGGACCTCACCGGAAAGGATGTTTATGTCTCTGTTTCAATGACTGACGGCAAGAAGAACGTCACCATCCCTGTCAAGGTCAACGGCGGGAAAATCCTCGCCAACACGGTCAACACCGTCACCATCAAGAACGTCAGCAAGTCCGACAACAAGTTCGCCTGGTACGAGCCGGAGGAGACCAGAATGCTGGCCGAAGGCTGGGCCTACGGACCGCAGAACACGTTTATGGCCACAGAGGGCAACAATGAATTCACAATTGATGTCAAGGCTCGCGGTTTCTTCAACGGTTGCGAGGAGCCTAAGTACGCAAAGATCATCTATGCCCACAACCTTAACGGAAGCAACTATCCGATCGTCATAAACGGCAAGAGGAACAACCCTAAGTCACCTGATGACTACGCCGAGTTCGTGGAGATCAATCCTGACTACACTCTTACCATCAGGGCGAACAAGGATGGCTACACCGGTTATGTCGGCAAGGTGGGAATCTGCAACGCCAAGAAGGAATATATCTGGTCATTCAACATCTGGTATGTGCCGCAGGGCGTTCAGGAGCATCAGTACAAGAACGGCGTCGTGATGGACAGGAACCTCGGAAACGGCTACGCTCCGGACTACGACAACTGGCACGGAGTAGGTATTTACTGCCAATGGGGCCGTCCATTCGGTTTCAGTTGGGGAAGCCAAACCTACAAGAAAGCATCCACAAATGTCACCAATCTCAAGGTTTCGGCGAAGAATCCAGATGTGTTCTTCTACACTGACGGAGCGGACAACCATCTTGGTGACTGGTACCTCGGATCACAGACTGGCAGCAGATCAGACCGCAAGGATGACTTCTGGGGGAACCCTAACAATGGTGATTCCGAGGGCTCGGCGGAGAACGGCGCAAAGACGATTTTCGACCCTTGTCCTGCCGGCTGGATGGTCGTCTCCCCTGCCATCATCAAGGAAGTCATTGATGGTAGAGAACAGGATTTCAAGAACGGAAGCAAGATGAAATGGCTCGTCTACAAGTACGACGGAGAGCACGAAGCCTACTGGCCGTTCTCCGGAGTGAAATGGGGGAACACGGCCGGAAACCCAACCAATCAGATGAACGACATTGTCTCCTGCTGGTCCAACTCCCCTTCCGGAAGCTACAACAGCACCGATCACAAAGCCTACCAACTCTGGTTCAGGTTCAAGAACAGCCAATGGGCTTCCGCCGGAACACGTGCGTCTGGACAGAGTGTAAGGTGTATGAAAGACACTGAGAACAGATAATCGAGAAAAGGATGAAGAGATACCTTAAGACATTGGCGCTGATGGTATCCGCCGCCTTAGTTTGCTTGGCCTGCTCCAAAGAACCGGATACCTACAAGCCGGGGAGCGGGTCAACCACCGGCGGAGGAGGAGGCACGGACAAGCCGTCCACCAGCAAGCCGGACTACTCAAAACTGACAGCGTCCAATCACCCGAGAGTGATACTGACGAAAGACGCGGAGGCCTCGATAAAGGCCAAGATAGAATCAGGAAGTGACGAGAACGTCACGATGCTCCACAAGCTGATGATCGACTACGCGAACACCGTCCTGAACAAGAGGGACCTTACGTACCAGAAAGTCGGCAAGCGTCTTCTGGATGTTTCCGTGGAGGCTGCGAACAGGATCATCGCCTGCTCATACGCCTACAGGATGACCGGTGACGGGAAATACCTCACGAAAGCGGAGAAGGACATCAACACCGTCTGCGATTTCAAGGACTGGAACGCCCCTACTCACTTTCTCGACGGAGCCGAAATGGCCCACGGGGTCGGAATCGGATACGACTGGCTCTACAACGAACTGAGCAAGGAGACCAGAAAGAAGGCTGAGAAAGCCATTCAGAACTATGCGTTCTACTGCGCCTTGAACAACAAATGGAACCTTAATTTCTACACGACGGCCTCCAACTGGAACCAGGTCTGCAACGGCGGACTTGTCACCGCCGCGGTGGCTGTCTATGAGGCCTGCAAGACAGACGCTCAGAAAATCATAGACAAAGCCATCGAAAGCAACGCCAAGGTGATGGAGACAATCTATAATCCTGACGGAAACTATCCGGAGGGCTATGGATACTGGGGATATGGAACGGCTTTTGAATGCATAATGCTTTCCGCGCTTGAGACCTGCACAGGGTCAAACAGCGGTCTGTCAGAGATCGCTGGATTCAAAAAGACCGGCAAATGGATAATGTTTATGGAGGGAATGAACAAAAAGGCGTTCAACTATAGCGACTGCGCTCCTTCAAGCGTGGCGTTCGCTCCGCTATGGTATCTGGCCTGGAAATTCAACGATCCGTCACTGGTTTACATCGAGAATCTCAAGCTCAAGGACGGAAGATACAACAGCACCGGTGCCTACAAATATTATCCGATGGCGATTGTCTATGCTGACAAGCTGAACGCAGGCAAAGTCCAGGCTCCGTCTGATCACGTATGGTCTGGAAACGGAATCAATCCTGTGGCTCTTGTGCACGGCGACTGGTCATTCTCGGATTCCGACAAGTTCCTCGGAGTCAAGGCCGGAAGGGCCAACTACAGCCACGGACATATGGATGTGGGATCTTTCGTCTATGATGCGATGGGGGTCCGGTGGTCAGCCGATCTGGGACTCCAGAGCTACAGCACCATCGAGAACGTCATCGCAGGGATGGGAGGCAATTTCAGCGACTTCGGCCAGAACTCGCTGAGATGGGATGTCTTCCGCTACAACAACTTCAACCACAGCACACTGACGATCAACAACGCCAAGCACAAGGCTTCAGCCGAGGCCAAGATCACGAAAGTCATTGACGAGGAGACATCGAAGGGCTGCAAGGTTGATATGTCGGACATCCTTTCCGACCAATGCGACAAGGCTTACAGGACAGTCACAATCGAAAACAACAAGGACCTTGTGGTTGTTGACGAGATCTCGGCCAAGTACAACCTTCAGGCAAAGGTACGGTGGACTATGGTGACAACAGGACAGCCAACCATCGAAAAGGACAGGATCGTCCTCAAGAACGGAGGCAAGACGATGTATATGAAAGTCAGTTCAAGCGGTCCCGAGGTCACCCTTAAGACGTGGTCAACCAAAGGCAAGGACTACGATGCCGACAACTCTGGCTACTATGAGGTCGGATTTGAGGCAAACGTGACAGTCAACAAGACCGCCACATTCACGACAACACTAACTCCTGAGCCTTGATGAGAATCACAAGACACATATTTACAACCCTTGCGATGGCTGTGGCATTCAGTGCCGCGGCCATCGCCGGGGATAATACCCTCCTTGACGTTTACCAGTCATCAAAGGAGGTCAGGAAATCATTCAAGGCCGGCAAGGACTGGTTCCCGCTTCCTTCTTACGATGACAGGGCCGGATGGGCCAACCTTCTTGGAAGAGACTCGACAGCCCTTGTCAGACGTGGAGAACGATACCTTGACTATCAATGGAAGGTCATACCGGCGACCGCATATCTTGACTTTGAGAGAACCGGCAACAGAGGCACGATGGAGAATCCGCAGGGTGCTAACAGAGGCGCTCTGATCTCCTTGATGCTGGCGGAGCTGGCCGAAGGCAAGGGACGGTTCATAGACCAGATCCTGAACGGTGCCTGGCTCTCTACCGAGCAGACATCCTGGGTTCTGTCAGCTCATCAGCCAAGACAAAGGACCAAGCGAGCGCTTCCGGACGCGAGGGAACGCTTCATCGACCTTGGATCCGGAAGATACGGTGCGATCATCGCCATCATTCACCACTTCTTCCACGGTGAGTTCGACAAGATAGACCCTTCGGTCTCAATCGCCATCGAGGATGCGGTGAAAAGGAATATTCTCGATCCATATCTGGACATCCAGGAGCGCAAGGTCAACCAATGGCTCGGCTACTACGGCGGGATGATCAACAACTGGAATCCGTGGTGCAACTCGGATGCGATCCTGTGCTTCCTGCTGATGGAGAAGGATCAGGCCAGGCTGGACGCGGCCGTGCGCCAAGGAATCGAATCAATCGATATGTTCCTTGACTACAACACCTCCGACGGAGCCTGCGAGGAAGGCCCGGCTTACTGGAACGCGGCCGCAGGGAAACTTTACGATTTCCTTCAGATCCTCTACGACGCATCTTCCGGAAAGTTCGACATATTCGGGAATGAGAGAATCAGAAGAATGGGTGAGTACATCTCACGTTCCTACATCGGTGACGGGTTCACGGCCAATTTCGCCGACGGAAGTGCCTTGGCGACATCGACTCCTGAAATGGTCTGGGCATACGGCAAGGCCGTGCGCAGCAAGGAGATGATGGACTATGCGCTTTGCCGCTACGCAGACAAAAGCAAAGGAATATTCAGAAGCCCGCATCCTGTCGCCAACGAGGGTTACAGGTCGATGAACTCGGCAAGGTTCATCCCGGACATCGCAAGACAGACCGATTCCCTGAACAGGATCCTCTCAGCGGCACCGGAGAAAGACCGTCCGGCGGTTATGGACAGGATTCTCGGTGACCTGAGGAAGGATGTTCCGATGTCCACGTGGTATGATGAGACGGAGATGTGTTTTCTGAGAAACTCCAGCGGATGGTTCTTGGGAGCAAAGGGAGGACATAACGATGAAAGCCACAACCACAACGACATCGGAACCTGCATACTCTCGATCAGGAATATTCCCGTGCTCGTTGACGCCGGGGTCGGAACCTACACCAAGGCCACCTTCGACAATAAGGAAAGGTACAAGATCTGGGCGATGCGGGGCGAATGGCACAACCTGCCGATGATCAACGGGATACAACAGGAGTTCGGAGGAGAATACAAAGCCGCCGACGCCAGATGCGACATCAGCAAAGGTCGCTTCTCGCTGGAGCTGAACAATGCCTATCCTGACTCGGCGCGATGCGTCTCCTGGAAGAGGGAATATATTCTCAGACCATCCGGAAAGCCGTCGCTTGAGATCACGGACAGTTATTGCCTTAAGGAAAGGGTCGGCGCCGATGTTTGGCATTTTCTCGCCCAAGGCAAGGTGTACCTCCCTGGCGAGACCTGCGGGAAGCGCAAGATAAAGGAAGGTGAGATCCTGATAGAGAACAAATTGGGAGATGACACCGTTTTCGCTCTGCTGTCTTTCCCGGCCGGATTCAAGTCTGAGGTCGAGACAAAGGAACTCGATGACAAAGCTTTCACGAGGGTATGGGGAGAGCGTCTCTACCGCATCACCCTCACAGATTCCGAAAATGCCCCTCTCAATGGGAAGGTAGTGATGAACATCACAGAAATCAATCCATTATAATAAGATGATGAAGCATATTTCCATACTCTTGCCATTGATTCTGGCACTGCTCTGTCACTCAGCTTACGGCGCCGAGTCCGGCAACGAGTATAGGAAATATGATGTCCGCAGCGGTCTGTCGAACAACAGCGTGAAGAGCATTCTGCAGGACAGGAACGGCTACGTCTGGCTTGCCACCAAGGATGGTCTGAACAGATTCAACAGCAAGGACTTCGAGGCATTCCGATCTTCCGCGTCAGGACACGGTCTCAACATAGATGACATCTGCGAGCATATTTCCAGAAACGAGATCTGGATGGCAAGCACCGAGGGGCTGTTCGTCTTTGACGCGGTGCGGGACAGCACATATTCAGTAGAACCCGGAGGCATTCATATTCAGAACTGCAACTGCCTTTGCTACGACAGGGACAGCAGTTTGTGGATAGGCTGCAACAATGGTCTGTACAGATTCAACGAAAGGACCGGAGAGATCAGGCACTACGGTTTCTGTTCAGATCCAGGTCGGTCGCCTATAAGGATCGTGAAAAGCCTTCTGGTGGACGAGACCGGAAATATCTATGCCGGAATGGAAAACGGGTTGGTCCGCTACATCCCTGAGATCGACGGGTTCGATGAGCCTTGCAGACTTAGGCAGGGAATATGCCTGAACGGCGACAACAGCGTCACCGCAATGCTTCAGGTCTCCCATCGCCAGATCCTGGCAGGAACACAAAACGGGCTCATCGGAGTGTTCGACACAAGGAACAACACCTTCACGGAAAGCATAGTCCGAGACAAGGACGGAAAAGCGATGTCCCTGTCTCGGATTCACTCGATATTCAAGAAATCATCGACTGAGATCCTGTTCGGAACGGACAGCGGGCTGTTCATCTACTATCCGGCCACCCGGACTTGGGCCAGGGCGAAGGGACCGCTCGGAACAGAAAGCGTCTATGCATTCTGCGAAGACAGGGAGAAAGGTCTCTGGATTGGGACATATTTCTACGGGGCCAGCTATCAGTCGGCGATCCAAAGCAAGATCACCTGGTTCCTTCCTGGCTATGCCGTGAGCGAGCTGTGCGAGGACAGGTCCGGGAATCTCTGGATCGCAACCGAGAACGGAGGGCTCCACTATTTCGACACCAGGTCTTCCTCCCTGATGGACAAAGGGATAAAGACACACGACAACATCCACGCTTTGATGCTGGACGGAGACAGGCTCTGGATCGGAACGTTCTCAAAAGGTCTTGACTGCCTGGACATCAAGACAGGAAAGATCAGAAATTTCAGCAATATCCCGTCAGACACGACCTCGATATGCAATGACTATGTCTATTCCATACTGAAATCGAAGGACGGACGTATCTTCGTCGGCACGATGTCCGGCCTCAGCATTCTGGACGAGAATACAGGACGGTTCTCCAGAGTCAAGGAACTGGAGGAGATGTTCATCGGGGATTTGGCCGAGGACAGCGAAGGAAACATCTGGGCTCCGACAAGGGATCACGGAATATTCAGGCTCTCCGCGCAGGACGGGAAGTGGAAAGGATTCAGGCCGATCAACGGCATTCCGGACCTGCCGGCGGGTCTTAGGTACACGAGAGTCCACATAGGGGAAAGCGGAGCCATCTGGTTCTGCGGTGAAAGGGACGGAATCACCAGATACGATCCCGTGACCGAAAAGTTCACGAACTACGGTTCCTTGCAGGGATTGCCGGACAGTATGTACTACGGCGTGCTTGAGGACGGCAGCGGCAACATCTGGCTCTCCTCAAACATCGGGATTGTCCGCTACAACCCGACGACCCACTACGTCAGCACCTACACGGCTGAGGACGGACTGCAAAGCAGCCAGTTCAACTACAGGTCATCACTCAGGACAAGTGACGGGACTATGTATTTTGGAGGCGTGAACGGATTCAACGGATTCAACCCGTTCGACCTCCCGAAGAACACGGTCAGGCCGGGCACGGTGATCTCGTCGGTCGAAGTGTACGACATCATCCCCGGCAGCAAGACGATGACAAAGCGGAAAGTCCATCCGACCGAGCGGATAAGGCTGCCGTACAACGCGGCCAGCTTTGACATCAACGTTGACTGCCTCAGCTTCTCATCTCCGGATCACAACAGTTTCTCCTGGCAGATGAAGGGACTGAACAACAGCTGGATAACCACGAACTCCTCCAAGGTATCATTCGCAAGACTCTCGCCGGGCAAATATACATTCCAGGCCAGAGGACGGAACAACAACGGCTACTGGAGCAAGGACATCGCCTCGCTCACGATAAGCATTGACCCTCCGTTATATCTGACCGTATGGGCTAAGATTCTTTACCTGTTAGGCTTTTTGTCAATCATTTACGGAGTGGGGACGCTGATGCACAAACGACAGCTGGAGAAGCGCCAGAAAGAGATGAACGATGAGAAGATGGTCTTTTTCACGCAAGTCGCCCACGAGATCAAGACCCCTCTGTCTCTTGTCAAGTCCCCGATGGAAGACATACTCGACCGGAAAAAGTGGGATGAGGACACCGAGACCGATCTGGAGATAATGAAAAAGAACATAGACCGGCTTCTGGAACTCGTTTGTCAGCTTCTGGACTTCAGGAAGATTGACAGCGGAGACGTAGTGCTCAGTTCCGAGAACCTCGACCTGAAGGCGGTCGTCACTGACATAGTTGACCGGTTCCGCAAAAAAGGTGCTGTCCAGATCACGGTCAACTCCCCGGAACGCCCGCTGGTCGGCAGGCTTAGCACGGATGCGATAAGCAAGATCATCGGCAACCTTCTTGAGAACTCACTGAAATTCGCATCTTCATCCATTTGCGTGAATCTTGACGAATTCAGGAATGACGGGAAGGATATGTTCAGGATGGAAGTCTGGAATGACGGACCGGGAATCCAACCGGAGTTCAAAAAGAAAATATTCGAGCCTTTCTTCCAGGCCACCGACGGCAAGAAAGGATTCGGGATAGGCCTCAGCCTTGTCAAACTGCTTGTGGACAAGCTTGATGGAAGGGTGTATGTCTCGGATTCCGAATCCGGCTGCGGGATGGTCGTGGAGATTCCGGTGATTCTGGCCGATGACGAGACCTCCCGCCAGGAAGAGACCGAGGGCGGCAACTCTACGACCATACTTGTCGTGGAAGACTCCACTGAGATCAGGGAATATCTTGTCCGAAATCTAAGACAAACGTTCTCTGTTCTGTCGGCTGGTAACGGAGTCGAGGCTCTGGAGACATTGGCGCAGAACAGCTGCGATGTGGTCATCTCTGACATAATGATGCCGGAGATGGATGGCTACGAGCTCCTGCAGAAGATAAGGGAGGACGCGATGCTCTGTCATATTCCTGTAATAATGCTGTCCGCACTGGATTCCACGGACTCTAAGATAAAGGCTATGCGCTGCGGAGCCGACGCCTTCATCGAGAAGCCATTCTCCATCAGCTACATAAAGGCTACCGTTAACGGCTTGATCGAGAACAGAAAGGCGCTTTACCTGCATTTCGCTTCCGATCCTGGCGCCACGATCGAGGGAGAGAACATCAAGAACGATGATTCAGAGTGGATCTCCAACCTCAACGCAATAATCCGGGAGAACCTGACCAACGAGGACTTCTCGGTGGACCAGCTGGCCAAGGAGATGGCAGTCAGCCGCTCAAGCCTCCAGAGGAAACTCAAAGGTCTGCTCGGCGCCACACCGAACGACTACATCAAACTGATCCGTCTGAAGACCGCCGCCCAGATGTTGCAAAGCGGCTCCTACAGGATCAACGAGGTCTGCTATATGGTCGGATTCAGCAGTTTGTCCTATTTCACCAGATGCTTCACATCTCAATTCGGCATCAGACCCAAGGACTACATCAATAAGCAGTAACGACGAAAGTTCTGATAAAAACGCTGTTTCATAAACCGATTCACCTGTACGGATTTATCAGCAATTTTGTACATTTGTGTTTTTACGTCACTTACTTCAAAGTGAGACAAAGACGAAGGCATAATTTTGTCTAAACAAAAAGTACAGGATATGAACGAGTTACTATCCAAATTTCGGAAAGGCTGGATTGTCTGCACCGTGATGGTTTTGCTGACACAGATGACGGCGGCGGCGCAAGGCAGACTGCTTACCGGAAAGGTTGTGGACACAGATGGAGCGCCGGTAATCGGGGCCGGGATAATTTCGATACAGAGAAAATCCTCGGGAACGACCACGGATCTGGACGGAAAGTTCAGTTTCAGGATTCCGGACGGAACGGAATCCATACTGTTCTCGTCAGTCGGGATGAAAGACGTTGTCTATAAGATAGATCCAGGCAAGACCGACGGTGTCACGATCGTGATGGAATGGGAGACCACGCAGCTGGATCAGGTTGTGGTCACGGGTTACGCGCAGACAACCGTCAAGAGGATAACCGGATCCGTGGCGGTCATCAACTCAGATAAGTTCGAGGCCAAGGCTATCTCGTCAGTCGATGCGCTGATGCAGGGTGAGGTCGCCGGTGTGGCCGTCTCGGCGACTTCCGGACAGCCGGGAACCCAGTCAAGGATAAGAATCAGAGGTGCGAACAACCTCTCGGGAACCAGCCAGCCGCTTTGGGTCGTGGACGGTGTCCCGATGCAGAGCGACTCACCGAGCCTAAGTTCCGAGCAGCTTGCCACCGGAGGCTTCGATGACATATTCGTGAACGGCATCGGCAACATCAACCCTAACGACATTGAGAGCATCACCATCCTCAAGGATGCCGCGGCGGCGGCCATCTACGGTTCCAGGGCGGCGAACGGTGTCATCGTCGTGACCACAAAGAAAGGCGAGGCCGGGAAGATGAGGATCAACTACAACAACACGTTCACTCTTTCGATCAAGCCTCAGAGGACGCTGAACCTGATGAACTCGACCGAGAAACTGGCCTGGGAGGACGAGCTTTGGAACGAGTTCTCCGCAAGCAAGTACGAGGAATCGCTCACAGACAACACCATAATCTATCCTGTTGTCGGGATTGTCGGCCAGATCAGGGCCGGGGTCGGGGACTTCACGAAATACAAAGGCGACACAGCGGCACAGAACGCATACATAGCGTCATTAAGAGAGAACGACACCAACTGGTACAATCTCCTGTTCCGCAACGCCTTCTCGCAGGGACATCACCTTTCCCTCAGCGGCGGCACGGACAAGAGCACCTACTATGTCGCTCTCGGAGTCAATGACGAGGACGGAATGCTGATCCACAACAGCTACAGAAGGTACAATGTCAACTCCAAGATGACCCTCAAACCTGTGGACCGGGTCCGGATCGACATCGGAATGGAGGCGGCAAGGCAGGAATCCAGGATGCCATATTCAAGCGTGGATCCGTTCTACTATGCTTATTTCTCAAATCCTTACGAGAAAGCATACAACGAGGACGGCTCTTATGCCGCCGACAACACCTGGTTCACCCTCGGCTACTACAATGGCCGAGGAGTCGAGCAGGTGATGCCGAAGAACGGCTTCAACATCCTGCGCGAGCTGGACTCCAATTACAGCGCGACAATAAACACGAACGGAACGTTCAGGACACAGGTGGATTTCAAGATTCTGGAGCCTCTGCACTTCGTCGGGCTGGCGTCATATTCATTCGCCAACAACTCGACAGACAAGGTTGTGGACAAGTACTCCTACTCCGCGTTCAGGGACAGGCTTGGAAGCGACGACCGTTCGCAGACCAACCTCTACGGGAATATTTCCCAGAACCGCACGAACAGGAACAGTTATGTCGTCCGCGGCCACTTCGCGTTCAACAAGAGCTTCGGGGAACTCCACACGATCAATGTGCTGGCCGGAGCGGAGCTTAGAGGCTCGGACGCCAACACCATATTCACAAAGCGCTACAACTACGATCCGAAGACCGGAACCACCTCACTGCCAAGCATAAGCGGTCCGCAGGACGAATGGCTCCGGGAGGTCGAGAAACTGAACGGGGAATATTTCAGCAAGACCCGCTACGCCTCATTCTACGCATCCGCTGACTACTATCTCGGCAAGACTATCGTCCTCAACGCATCGTTCAGGACAGACGGAAGCTCCAACTTCGGAAGCAACAGGCAGTTCAACCCGACGTGGAGCGCCGGAGCGGCCTGGCATCTTGGCGAGGAGAATTGGATGAAGAATATTCCGGCCGTCTCCCACGCCACCCTTCGCGCGGCCTACGGATTCACTGGCGATGTCAACACCAGTACCTCGCATCTACTTGTGATGCAATACCTTCAGCAGCAGTACCGTTACTTCGGTGACGAGACTTTCAACCTCGGGACAATCCCGTCTGCCCCGAACCCGGACCTCGGATGGGAGAAAACCCAGGACACCAAGGTGGGCCTTGACTTCGGCCTCTGGAAGGACAGGCTGACAGTGAACACTGAATATTACTACCGCCTCAGCACGGATGTGGTCACGTCCTCTCCTGTCCAGAGCACGACCGGTTTCACCTACGTCTATTTCAACGCGGCGGACATAATGAACAACGGAGTGGAGGTAACGGTAAACGGAAAGATTCTCCAGAAGAAGGACTGGACCGTAAGCGCTGCCGTGAACTTCGCCTACAACTACAACAAGGTACTGAAATACAACCCGGTGTCCAAAAGCGGAATCACCTCCAAGGACCGTTACGTGGAGGGCTACCCTACCGGCGCGATATTCAGCGGAAAATATTCAGGGATAGCGTCAGACACTGGTCTATACCAGTTTAAGCTGCGCCCGGACGCGCAGATCGCAACAGCCACCGACCTCAACAAGCCGGACAACTACCGCTACTATCTCGGCACGACAATCGCCCCTTACACCGGCGGATTCAACCTCACTGCGTCTTGGAAGCAGATGAAACTCAGCGTCAGCGGAATGTTCTCGCTTGGTTCCAAGACCTACGAGAAGATGCGCTACCCGGCGAGCTACAGCAACACCTCCCACAGCGGAGTCAGCACGGAGACTGTCCAGTCCCAGTTCAGCGACCTGTACGGCAACCACCTCAACGTGGAGAAGGACAGGACCAACAGATGGACTCCGGACCACACGACCGGTGTGAAATACCCACGCATCTACGACTACTACGACGCCAAGTACAACTTCTCGTCCTATAACCCGATGGACCTCAGCATCATCGACGCTGTCTATCTGAAAAACAATTCCTACGTCCGCATCAAGTCGATCATCCTTACGTACTCACTGCCGTCCGAAGCCGTGAAAAAATTGAGGATGAGAGGCTTGAGCTTCAACGTCTCAATGAACAACTTCTTCACGTTCACCGGCTATGACGGGATGGACCCGGAGATACCGGGAGCGACGTACCCTACCACCAGAAGCGTCTCTGGAGGAATCAACATCGAATTCTAAAGCAATGAATATGAAAAGAATATTAATGAATATATTAACTCCGCTCGCCGTCTTGGCCAGTGTAAGCGGCTGCAAGAACTACCTCAACGTCCAGCCGCAAGGCGAGGTCATCCCGGAGACCGACGAGGAGTTCACTGCGATCATCCACAACCTGCTCCGTGACATCGAGGGCGGTGGCGATGAATATGTCATCGGGAATATGGACGCGCTCAAACACCTTGAGGGTTGCGCCGACAATCTGGACGCGAACATCCGCACAAGCTCCAACCTGACGTTCTTCGCCGGCGAGGAGATCGACAGCCGCCAGAGAGCCTACGAGGAAAGCTGGAAGATTGTCCGCGACTGCAACATCGTGATCGAGAATATGAAAGACCGGACCTCGGACATCGCCCGGGGCGCGCTCTCGGCGGCATATTCAATGAAAGGGATTGTCTATTACAACCTGCTGAGGGAGTTCTGCCAGCCGTGGAGCGACTCAAAGGCAAGCGAACTACCTGGCATTCCGATAGTTGACAGGTTCGGCATCAACGACAAGCCGACGCGCGGCACCATCCGCCAGACCTACGACTATGCCAAGGCGCAGTTCGAGAACGCCCTTGCCCTGAATCCGACAGACCCTAAGTACATATTCACGGAATGGATCATCAAGGCCTACGAGGCGAAACTGGAGTTCTGGTGCCAGAACTGGGACAGAGTCATCTCGCTCTGCGAGGACATCATCGCCCACAGCGGAATACCCCTGACCCCGATTTCTGAATATGCCGGGATGATCAACGCCCAGTATGACACTAAAGGCGAGGTGCTTGTCCGCTCGCACATCAACAACTCCAGCGAGCTGGACTGGTACTTCAGCTACACGAAAAGCTATCTCGCATCCAGACCGGCGAGTGCCAGACTGATCAAGTTGTTCGGTGAGAATCCGGAAAAGGATGTCCGCTACGCCGCCAGCTTCGACAAGAAAAGGATGAACGTCAAGACGCCTGAGTGCAAAGTCCGCCTTTCAGAGGTCGTACTGATGCTCTCGGAGGCATATTACCACAAAGGAGACAACGCTTCCGCCCTCAAATGGCTGAACGAACTGCGCAGGAACAGGATCGAAGAAGTAAACGACCTGACTATGGCCTCTCTTCAGGAGGTCAGGGAAGGAGACAGGATTGTCGTGGATTGCCAGGGCAATACCGTCACTCCCCTGCTTCAGGCCATATTCGATGAAAGACGAAAGGAACTCTATATGGAAGGTGACCGTTGGTACGAGCTTAAGCGCAACGGCAGGCCGGAGTGGTGGGTGATCAGCAACGGACTGAAATACACCACGAAAGAATACCTTTACACATCCCCGATCTCGAAATCGGATGTGGATTTGAACCCTGGACTTGAGCAGAACCCAGGCTATGTTTATTAGGCACGACTTACATTTTTCAAGCAATATGAACACAAAAAGAAATATATTTGCTATATTAGCCGCTGTTTTTGTCGGCACAACCCTTTGTGGATGTTCCTATAACGAGCTTCCACCGAAGACTTCCGATGCCTCGAAAAGTTATATCAAACCGAAAGGGGAAATCCCTACGGCGGCCGAAAAGGAGGAGGTCAAGGCCATAAAAGCAGAGTACGAGGCCGCAATCAGCGCAGACAAAAGCGAATAGAATTAACATCTGTAAGTTACAGATGCCGAATATGACAGAAACAGTAGTGTATTATAGTAGTTTTGTTAATTTATTGCAGTATGTTTAGAAGATTTCTGACATTTGTGGCGGCGGCCGCGGCGGCCGTTACGATCTCATCCTGCCAAAAGGATGACAAACCTACGGTCGAATTTGCGAAGAGTCTTTACACGGTCTATGAGAAAGGAAGCGTGGAAGTCTTCGTTACAACGAACGAACCGGCCTCTTCTTCTGTGACCGTTCCTATTGTCTTCAGCGGTGACGCGGAGGCAGGAAAGGAATATGAAGCCTCGGCACAGTCTGTGACCATCGCCGCCGGAGAGACCTCCGGCTCCATAACCATCACCAATCTGGCGCTCACCGAAGGCAAGCAGATAAGTCTTTCACTAACCGCTCCTGTCGGCTATGATCTCGGCACGAGAACCGTGTCCGTTGTCGCTCCTGACGCTCAGGAGGGTCTTGTCTGCTCATTCAGTATGGCAAGAGGCTATGTGCTCGAAAGTTACGTGGCGACCATAAAGGTGACAGGAACAGTTTCCGGCAAGGATTTCAGTTCCGACAAGGATATCGTGATTCCGCTCACCATTGCTGGTGAAGGCGCGTCTGACCTACAATTCGTTCCGACAGAGGCTGAGACCAAAACCTCGCCTGCGCCGGCTCCATACGCCGTGCTTAAGGCCGGGAGCACCTCCGCCACCGTAAAGTTCACGGTACCGGCGAACTACTCTGACGACAAGGCCGCCATCCTTTCCATTAACTCGGATGAGGACTCCAGGTTCATCGCCGGGGACAACGGCTCGGTCTCCCTTGCGGTACGCGGACTCCAGACTCCTGACAAGCTTATCGGAACCTGGAAATTCAGCAAGGTTTACGACCTTGACGAACTGAACTCTTGGTTTTCCGAATATGGCGATGATATTGACGCTCTGCCTACCCACAATGACGGGTTCACGTTGACCTTCTCCAAGGAATCAGACGGATCTGTGACCGTGACCCCTGGCGGCAATGGAGACTTCAGCAACTTCTTCAGAAAGGCGACAGTGTCCCTCACCGAGCCAAAGAATATAACTCCAAACCCAGTCATTCTTGGAAAGTACACCACCTACGAGCTAAATATGTTCTACGAGAACACCAACAACATCTATCAGGTCAACACCTATTACGAGCTTTCTTCCGCCAACAGGGCGTTCAGTTCATCAAAAGAGACCTTAGGGAAGGCCGTGGTTGTGTTCAGCGTCACAGACGACGGGCTGAATGTCGAGTTCAGAGACTATGACAAGCCTCCTTTCGGAGAAACGTGGTGGGACAATGACGATTTCCAGCCTGAAATGTTCGGTTTCGCCTCCCTCTTCGTCAAGCAGTAACCACAGAGCCATACATCACAATAAGAGACTCCAAGTATAAAAACGAGGACGGCTATGAATTGTCAGCCGTCCTCGTTTTGCGTCATAGACCGGCCTCAGTCAGACTGGTCCGGACAGGAAAAGCCGCTTAATGTCCACAATGTCATCAAAAATCAAACTGAGTATCAAGATATTGCGCAATATCGTTGTCCACCGGAAGGCATTGGCGGGAGCGCGGATTCTGACTAACTTTGCAATATGATTCCCACGTTGGGTGACAGCGATCAGGCGGCGGAACGATATTCGGGATATTCATAAAATATTGAATGGGTTATGAAGAAGGTTTTGAAATGGACAGCGATTGTCGTGGGGGTGGTATATTCATTGATCGTGTTTGTGGCGCCGGCGGTGTTGCTGCATCTGTTCTGCGACAAGCACGTCACCTACCATAGGGTGTACAGGGCGGAGGAGGCTGGGTTGCCGGATCCTGACACGCTTTGGCTCACTACGGCTGATGGTTTCAGGATCCACACGCTTGAAGTCAAGCCGGAAGGTGAGGTCAAAGGTGTGGTCATCTGCATCTCTGGCATCGAGAATCCTTCGGTCACAGCGTTTTACGGTCACGCCAGAGAATTCCGTGAAATCGGACTCACCACACTTATGCCGGATCTCCGCGGGCACGGGGACAGCGACGGAGACCGTATCTGCCTGGCCTACAACGAGACCGCCGACATCAAGGCGATCACTGAATATGTCAAAGCGGCTTACGCCGACATCCCCGTGATCGTGATGGGGCTTTCAATGGGCGGTGCCGTAGCGATCCGCTCAATCGGGGAGAATAATGACATCGACGCGCTCATCACGATGTCGGCATATTCTTCGATGCAGGATTTTATGGGTTGGCACTTCGGGAGGTTCATCACGCCTGTGCTGGCCTATCCGGCGAAGCTCACAACCGCGCTTTACGCCGGGTTCAAGTTTGGTGTCAACGGCTTCAAAGCCACGCCATTGGAAGCGATAGGGAATCTGCACGGAAGACCGGTGCTGATGATGCAAAGCCGCGATGACAGCCAAGTGCCGTTCATCTGTTTCGAGAAACTGACTGAGAAGGCCGCCACTGTGAGCGAAGACCTGCGCACATACGTTGTAGATGGCGACGAGCATTTCATCACAGGCTCGTTCGGGATGCCGGAGGAGGACGAAGCCTACAATTCCGTCCTGATGAAGTTTGTCAAAGATTTCATTGGAAAATCGCCTGACGGACGATGACTCATGGCGTACCGACGGTGTAGGTGCAGTGCGTTGCATAGCCTTTCAGCTCCTTCAAACTATGCAACGCCTTCGCCATACCCCCACCTAAATCTTTTCCATCTTGTAATGCAAGGCCTTGAGTTCCAACGCCGCGCCGACACGGTACATCGCGGAAAGCGTGTGTCTGAAGACATTGAACGCCTCGACGCTCTGCGGCTCGACTCCTTGCCTCATCATAAATGAATATGCCTCCCCGGCCAAAAAAGCGAGGTTCTTCGCGATCTCGGCAGCTTCCTTCGAGTTCAAAGGATGTTTAAGAATATCCCTGGTCACGTGCTCGTCCAGGTCATCGAATCCTCTGGAGCCGACCAGCGATGAATATCCTTGGTCTTTGTACCGGATCCAATCCCTGTCCCACCAGCAGGCCACAGCCATTCCGATGTAGGCGGTCCAGGCCAACACTACCTCAGGATAACCGTTGAACTCCCTGACAGCGTCACCGGAATATTCCAAAGCTATCGGTTCCCATCTGGCCGTAATGTCAGGTGTGCTCAGCAGCATTCCGTCCAGCAGTCCTCTGGCCGTGCTCAGCTCCACCAGCCTATCGAGCAGGTCACTCTCGTATTTCCCGAATATGTCCATATCCTTATGTTTAATCCAGCTATCAGTCACTTCGACAGGCTCAGTGACCAGTGGCCTTTCCAAGTTCTGAACCAAAGACGGTCACTGAGCCTGTCGAAGTGACCATCCCGAGGCTCCGATCCCGCCCGAAATGTCGGAGCCGCTCTCGTGACAGGAACCCGGATAACGAAAAAGGCTTCAGACAATGTCCGAAGCCTTTTCGTGCTCTGCTAGGGACTCGAACCCTAGACCCACTGATTAAGAGTCAGTTGCTCTACCAACTGAGCTAGCAAAGCATTATGTTTTGAGCTGCGGCCTAAGCCTTTTGCTCTGGAAAGAAGCGCTGCTCCTTTTGTGATCCGTTCGGGGCTCGAACCCGAGACCCCAACATTAAAAGTGTTGTGCTCTACCAACTGAGCTAACGAATCTTTCCAACCTTTTCAAGAAGTGGTCTTCCTGATTGGGATTGCAAAGGTAGGGCATTCAGATGAATTATCCAAATATTTTTGAGAAAATTTTACAAAAAAGTTAGTTCCTTCAAAAACACTGAATCCGCCGACCGAGCCCACTGAGGGAAGGATTTGTCCGCTACAAACTCATTATCAGCGAAGTGCAGCAACAGATCCAGATCAAAGCGATCCGAACCCACGGCCGGACGTGGAACCGCCCCGTTCTCCCTAACTCCATCGGAGTCCCCGCAATCCATCCGATATCCTTCAGTGGCATCGTATGCGTTGCACTTCTGTTCGACGTGCGACGGTACCATCAGCAGCGGTTTGCCAAGATACATCGCCTCGCAGACGGACTCGAAGCCTGCCGTGGAAGCGTAAGCGTGACAACCAGCCATCTGACGCAGGAACTCCTCGTCATTCAGATAATAGAAGGATAGGGTCTTATCGACCACCTTCACGGGAGCCTCGTCTGCCCTGTCCCAGAAAAAGCGCAGCGGAACATCCGGATGAACAGAATGCCACTCCAGAACATCCTGCGAGAATCCGGCGTTCAGCATATATCCGTGAATATACCCTCCGTCACGCACAGCCGGGTCATCCGTGCCGTCAGCCCTGCGGAGACTGAGAACTTCCGGGCGCAGGAGCGGCGGGACAACCTTGATCTTCCGCTTGGGGTCATCACGCATCGGCCTGAAACTGAGCGCAAGGACCTTGGCCGCCCCCCACGCCACCATATTCGTGAAAAAGTTCAGCGCGTAATGGCCTGAATAGCCGGAAGAAGGGAATTTGAAGTCTTTGTGCAGGAAGAGGAATTGGTGCCCGAGGCATATCATCGGTGACTTTAAGCGGCTGAAGCGATAGCCGAGAGTCCCGAGAATGTCATAGAAATTGACCACCACATCCGGTCTCAAATCCTTCAACCGGCGGGATATGAATCGGATGGACGGCACAAATCCAGCGATGTGAAAGACATTGTACAATCCTGTCTTCAAGGAACTTGCCTTGCGGTTCGAGGCCGACGGCACGAAATTGAAGCTTTCGAACATCTCGACCGGAGCCTGGATTGTCCGCGCGAAGAAAGCCGGCAGTCTGCGGGCCGGGCTCTTGCCGACCAAGACAGCGGCGACCTCGTGACCGTTCTCACGCAGAAGCCGTTCCATAGAGATGGCCTGGGTCAGATGCCCCCTCCCCTCTCCCTGGACGATAAAAACGTACCTCATATTATAGTAAGCTTACCTCTTGCCTGAATATTCCTTGATCCTTTGCTCGTCGGAGAGAGGGCAGACAAGCACGTTTCCATCCTTGACAGCCACGATGTAGCCCTCCAGCCCTTTCACTATGACCGTGCCGGCATCCTCGGCGTGGACAATGCAGTCCTTGCAGTCAAAGAGCCGTACATCCTTTCCGATGGCCTTGTTCTCCTTGCAGGACGGGTCCGCGGCACAGCCATCCGGAGCGGGATCATCGTCCGGCGAAGGAATATGTGCCTTCACGGAGCTGTAACTGCCAAGGTCAGACCACCCAAGATCACCTTCGATCACATAGATCTCGTCGGATTTCTCCATCACCGCATAGTCAATCGAAATCTTCTCGCAGGTCGGAAAGAGTTCTCTGACGGTCTCATTCTCTTTATCAGTCCCGAATGACACCGCGATTCTATCCATCACGTCCGCGATCTGAGGGGCGTGAGCCCTCATCTGCGACACAATTGTCGAGGCGCTCCATACGAATATCCCGGCGTTCCAAAAATAGGTCCCGGCGGCAAGATATTCCTTGGCGGTCGCGAGGTCAGGTTTTTCCTTGAACTCACGCACCTTGACGACTTCCTCAGGACGTTTCTCTTCCGCGAATATGTAGCCGTAGCCGGTCTCCGGGCGCGTCGGTTCGATGCCGACCGTCACGATGCGGTTCCCTTCAGCGGTGAAATTCAACGCCTTGCGGATTATGTTCGAAAATTTTTGTTCATTCAATATCAGAGCGTCAGCCGGTGTCACGACAATGTTGGCGTCCGGGCAGACTGAGGAGATATTCCAGCAGGCGTATGCTATGCAAGGTGCGGTGTTCCGAGGCTCAGGCTCAGCAAGAATATGCCCGGCAGGGATGTTCGGCAACTGCTCCTTAACTATCTCCACATAATCGGCCGAGGTCACGACCCAGAAATTCTTAAGCTCACAGACCGGCTGGAACCTGTCCACCGTCAGTTGGATCATCGTCTTTCCTATTCCAAGCAGGTCGATGAACTGCTTCGGCATTCCGGGGGTGCTGACAGGCCAAAGTCTGCTGCCGATTCCTCCCGCCATAATAACAACGTGTGTCTCCATAACAATCAACTGGTTTAGTGTCTGTCTTGATTAGAATCCCCAACCAAAACGTTTTCCTATCATTTGTAAATTTAGGAAAAATCGCCGATATCCAATGATTATTTCGTAAATTAGCAAAACAAAACGCGAACTTTTAATTTTTGATATTATGAGAAAGTACATCGCTGAGTGCATCGGAACAATGGTTCTGACACTTCTTGGCTGCGGAACCGCAATGTTCCTCGGCTGCAACACGGCTGCCGGAGTAGTCGGCACGGCTGTCGCCTTCGGTCTGTCGGTAGTGGCTATGGCCTACACCATCGGAGGCATCTCCGGCTGCCACATCAACCCTGCCATCACCCTCGGTGTCGCTCTTTCCGGCAGAATGAGCTGGAAGGACGCTCTTGGCTATTGGATCGGCCAGGTCGTCGGTGCGGTTATCGCCGGCGCGATCCTTCTCCTCCTCACGAAAGTTGTCGCCGCCCCTGACCTCACAGGAGGTCTCGGAACCAACGCTGTGGCCAACGCCGGTGGAGCGGGCGGAGCGTTCCTCGTAGAGTTCATCGCCACGTTCCTCTTCGTGTTCGTGGTCCTCGGAACGACTGACAGCAAGGTCGGAGCCGGCAATTTCGCAGGTCTCGCGATCGGTCTATCCCTCATCCTCATCCACCTCGTATGCATCAGGCTAACCGGCACATCCGTGAACCCTGCCCGTTCCATCGGCCCGGCCCTCTTCGCCGGCGGACAGGCACTCAAGGATCTCTGGGTATTCATCGTCGCCCCTCTGTGCGGCGGAGCCCTCAGCGCCGTTGTATGGTCAGCCATCGCTCCTGCCAACGAGAAGTAAGCTGTTTCATCGGGCCGCAGTGCCTTTGAACCACTGCCACACACGACAACGTCTGGCAATTCTTTAAGATATTTCCCGCGGACGCACTTACGTTCGCGGGATTTTTCATTGCGGATAGAAAGAGGAATATTTCTGAATATTCTTGCGGATTATAGAAAATATTCATTACATTTGCTGCGTAATCACCTGCGATATGCACTGACAAATTTCCCTCACATACGCACAATGAACCGGACGAAAGTCCTGAGGAGGGTGTATTGTACCCTGACGGCAGGAACCGGGTGGCCGGTATTATGTGGTTGGCCGACAGCGTCTTGTCAACCATTGTGTTCTTTGAAATATTTTGTGCGCATGAACAACGACAAATGCCAGCTTGTCGCCTGGACGGAAGGCGGTAATGTGAAGATGAGCCTTGACCTGATCAAGGAAATGTCCCAAGAGTATCTCGACAGGATCAAAAGTCTTGAGAGCACGGTCTATAAACGTCACAAGGCCGGAGAGGAAGTCCCTTTCATCCTTGCGCTCAGCTTCGCAAGGGAGGAGTACGGAAACTTTCTGAATGAATCAGGCCTCACATTTCTGGCGCTCAGACAGTACATCGAGGCCGCGGCCGTCTGCACTTCCGGCAGCGACCTCAACTGGTCCGACTGCGATGAGGGATTCATCCTCTGCGGCCCGCTGAGAGCCCGATTTCTGGAGATGTACACCAAAGTCAGGAATATGGTCGCCGAAGACCCTTCGCTCGGCTTCGCTTTCGACCACAGCGGACTCAAGGATGAATATCTTGACATCACATCCTGCCAGAGATCGTGGCGGAAGGAGTTCGATGAGAATCTGGCCAACCTCCTCGCCTGGAGATTCGGCCGGTCCTGATCAAGGAAAATCTCCGTCAACAAGTCTGTTCCTTAGACAAAACGCGCTCCCTGCCGGATTTCCGTGCCAGGGAGCGCGTTTTCGTTCATAGACGTAACGAAAGCCGTCTCATCATCAATAACGAGGATATCCAGGAATGGACATAACATCCAAAGCGACATTCGTTTCAGAACGTGACGTGGTAAGCCCTCCCTGGCTTTGTGTCGAATTCCAGGGTGGTCTGACCGTAGCGGAGGGCGCATCGGGAGCCGGCGCGGGAATGGATGACGGCTTTTGTCAGCCTGCCGGCGGACCATTCGAGATCGACTTCGAAGCCGCCCCTGGCAAGAAGGCCGATGACTTTACCGTCGGGCCAGGCGGAAGGAAGCGCTGGCAGCAAATGGATGAATCCCAAATAACTCTGCAACAGCATTTCGGTAATGCCGGCGGTGCCACCGAAATTGCCGTCGATCTGGAACGGAGGATGGGTGTCCCACAAATTGTCCAGAGTACCGTTCCCAAGAAGATTCCGGAACAGTTTGTAGGCTCTGTCTCCGTCATACAATCGTGCCCATTGGTTCAGTTTCCAGCCCATACTCCAGCCTGTGGCCCCGTCTCCCCTATGGTTCAAGGTGACTCTGGCGGCCTCCGCGAGTTCGGGTGTCGTCAAAGGAGACAAAGTGTGTCCCGGATGGAGCCCGAACAGATGATTGAAATGACGGTGATGATCATCAGGATCGTCTATGTCCCTTGACCATTCCATCAGCTGACCGAAACGGCCCACCCTGTACGGAGGCAGAGCCTTTTCCACGGAAAGCCACTCGGAACGTTCCTCTTCATCCAAACCGAGGACTTCAGCGGCAGCGACAGCGTCCAGCAGAATCTCCCTCGCCACTGCATTAGCGAACGTGGTTCCTTCGTCAACAGGGCCGTGCTCCGGCGATGTGGACGGAGCCGCGGTGTACGAACCGTCAGGCTTATGCCAAAGGTAATCAACTGTGAAACGGGCACTTGAGCGGAGGATTTCGTAGGCGGTACTACGAAGGAACGCCGTGTCACGTGTGAAGTCGTAGTAATCCCACAGATGTGTGGCGAGCCACGGACCGGCCATCGGACAAAGGTTCCAAGTCATTTCCTCGGAACTCAAAGGAGAGGCGAAACCGAAAGGATTTCCGGAGATAGACGCAGTCCAGCCACGAGCCCCGTAGTACGAGCGCGCCACCCTCTCCCCTGGCCCGACGAGCGAGCGGACATATTCAAAAAACGGCTCGGCGCATTCCGGCAGGTTGGCGGAGCAGGACGGCCAGTAGTTCATCTGGATGTTGATGTTGTTGTGGTAGTCCACATTCCACGGACCGCCAATGCCATTATGCCATATTCCTTGAAGATTGGCGGGGAGGTTGCCGGGACGGGAGGAGGCAATCAGCAGATAGCGGCCGAACTGGTAGTAAAGTTCCTCCAAGCCAGGATCGGAAGCCCCTGAGCGATAACGCTCAAGACGTTCTGGAGTGTCCAGTTCATCGGGAACGGAATCTCCTCCCAACGACAGGTCAACCCGACCGAACAATGAGAAATAGTCGGAAATATGCTCGTCCAGCAGAGCATCGTAGCCTTTCGCAAGCGCCGCCTTCATCCATCTTTCGGTCGTCACCAACGGTTCCACTCCGACATAGGCCTTAGGGTCGCCAAAATCCGGATCATAGTTCATCCTGTAATCGGTGTCGGCGGACAGATAAAACACGACCTCATCCGCCCCCGAAGCCGCCAACGCGCCGCCCCTATTGGAAAACGAGCCACCCTTGACCGTCATCCTGACGCGCACGGCGTACTCCATCTGATTGTTTTTCAATCTTCCTGAATATACAAGGCCATCCTTCCCGTCAGGCTTTACACTGCCGTCAGCGGTGGGATTAGGTGAATATTCAAGCCTTAGACTCTGCATTCCGGGATGGTCGGCACGGAACCGCATCACCATCACGTTCGCCGGGTACGAGATGAAATATTCCCTTGAATATTTTATCCCTCCGCTGCCGAAACTCACCCGTGCCACGGCATCTTCAAGAGACAGAACCCGGTGATAATCAGCGATAGAGGCCGAATCAATCCCCGTCCAGATTTTCAGTTCCCCGGCAGTCGTGTAACTGCCGAAACGGAATTCCTTCTCTTCCGAGCTGTCGTAAGCCACAAGCCCGTTGAAGTTCTTCCGGGTCAGTTCCGCCGCTTTGTCGTAGTCACCAGACTCGAATGCCCGGCGGATTTCAGGAAGGACTCCGGCCGACTCCTTGTTGGCGTTCCAATAATGTTCCGCCCCGCCGGAAGTTCCCGGACCGCCTCTCCAGAGACTTTTCTCATTGAGCGTGATCCTCTCCGCCTGAATAGACCCCAGCACATTGGCCCCGATGCTCCCGTTCCCGAGCGGCAGCGACCGTGACTCCCATTCCGGATCCTCTCCCCCACACCACGTCGGCTGCCGCCGAAGCGAGGCCGGAGTGTCAAAGCGAATCTCGTACCTGTGTCTCTCCTGTCCCTCCCGCGCCCCGCAAAGAGCGCAGACACAAATCAATAAATATGTTATGAATATCCTCCTGTCCATAAACATAAACGCTTTCCAATATCACGCAAGATAAGAATATGTTCCCGTAATTGGAACAGACTCAAGAATATTCGTTGGGCTTTCAAAGGTTTATTTCCCGAGTGATCTAAGCATCTTGGAAATGCAACGCTTCTTTTGCTCCATATTCGGATGCACGTACAGATTCAGAGTTGTCGTTATGTTGGCGTGTCCGAGCAGCACACTGACAGTCTTGTAGTCACAATTACTCTCGATGCAACGTGTCGCGAAGCTGTGCCTGAGCCCATGATATTTCAGACGTGGGATTCCGAGGCGTTTCATCAGTCGATGATAATAATTGCGGTATGTCCGTGGTTCCGTTGGCTTTTCCTCATTGGTCAGCACGTAGAAATCATCATTGACAACTTTCTTCAAAGGTTTGACTATCGCCATCAGTTCCTTGCACATCGGTATATCTCGGCAGGAGTTCTTTGTCTTGGGAGTATTGACAATGAGTTCCGTGTGCTTGTTTTCGCCATCGATGATGTATATGCGCTCAATGGTGCGCCTTACTGTTATCGTACCGTTAACGACATCTATGTCGGACCACTTCAATCCGCAGATCTCACCGATGCGTAGCCCCGTAGTCAAACTGATGTAGATTCCGAGGTTACGGAACGTGAAGTTCAACTTGACGAACTCGAGAATCTTCCTGTGGTTCGCCACCGTAAGGACTTCGATTTCATTACTGGACTCTGTCGTCGGATATTTGATATCCCATTCGCAGTAGTTCATCCACCCGTTCTTCACGCCGAACCTCATCACCATTTTCAAAACAATGAGAATGTCCTTCACCGTCTTGACGCAGAGTCCGCTGTCCAGTTTCCGTAAGACGAACTCCTGCACCAGACTCTCGTTCAGAGAATCACACTCGCCAAATGAAGGCAAGATGTGATTCTCCAGAATAAGCACATAAGCAGCGAATGTTGACCGCTTCACATAGCATTGCTTGTCTTCTCTCCAAGCTAATGCGATCTCTTTGATGGTTTTTGTCTCCATAATGATTCTAAATTTTGTGAAAGGTAATTATAATGGAACGGGAAATCGACTATGGTTTAAGTCTTGTGGAAAATCATCTTTACACACAGCTAAAGGATCATAAAAAAGCGATATTGCTCCCGTCGACGTCAAAAGTTCATTCGACGGCAGCATTATCTAAGGGAAATGCCACCGTTGTGGTAAGCGTGGATTATCCAGCGACGTTTTAGTGTGATTTCGTTGCCGAAGAGTGTCACGTGACACCCTATGGAATCATTATGTGGCGAAAACGTTGCCCGAAATCCGCCACTCATTTGAACAATTAAAGATAATCTTGCCTTTTGAGCCCGTCTCTCAGATTCCCGGAGTTCACCGGGGAGTGGAA
>ERZ1026860.32-NODE-32-length-96379-cov-60.213073_pt1 | contig 96379 bp, 66 predicted proteins | sample MGYA00380160_ERZ1026860 | MGnify/ENA primary metagenome ERZ1026860 (study PRJEB33269, sample SAMEA4719796) | human gut metagenome | biome: human-associated habitat; feature: organic feature; material: feces | place: Cameroon | collected 2013-10 ... | reverse complement strand
TCCTTTCCTACGCCAACGGTAAGATTTCCTGGACGAAGAACGAGACCGGCAAGCCTCGTTCCGCCAAACTCATCTTCGCCAACGGCTCCACCTTCGAGGCTCTCCAGATCGGTCCGGATTCCTTCAAGGGGACCTGGTCATTCACTACCAAGACATTCGCTGGTGCCGGCTCTTTTGTGCCGAAAACAGATCCTTATACATTCGAATCTGTCACTTTTGGAGCCCCGAGAAACACAGAGGCTCTCAAAGATGTTGACGGCAAGACTTACACGAACAACATCGGTGTGAAAGGACTGTTCTTTGACACGATACTTGATGCTTGCCTGGATGTCGATTATAAGGCTAAGACAGCCCGTATCGGATTCTTCCTTGACACCAGGGATGGTATCGGCCAGTCTGTCAACGGAAAATATGCCACTTATTTCCCTGGGCTTGCGACCAAGACTGATACTGCCTGGGGAAAGCCTTGGCTTTACACCGAAACAGAGCTTGGTGATCCGGACTATGTTTGGATGTGGTTTAAGATTTCTGACGACTTCAACACCATTATGTACCAGAACAGGACAACCAATGATGTAGAGCTTCAGACCTTGACCCAATACTCCGACAAGTCAATGAACCTGATCTGTGGCTTCGGCGTTGTCCTTTCAAACACGAATGCGTTCAACCACTCGACCGTCAGCGCCTATGCGAACTTCTTCCAGTGCAACCCTGCCGGTCAGCCTGGCGAGTTCTTCACAAGAAAGTAATCTTGACATAACGGGCGTTATCTGACCAAAGTCAGGTAATTCACCATAACACCGATCCGGGCGACCCTCAAAAGGCCGCCCGGATTTTTGCTTTCACGTAGTTTGCTTTCTCACACAACACAAGGCATCGCTACCTATCCGCAATATTCATTCGCACCTAAAACACCATCTCGCTGACAATCAGCCATTTGTCATTCCAGGCGTGAATATATTCGCACACTCAGAAGTCGCAGGCCCCGTTGCAGGCCACTCTGTGGCATATTCACTCTCCCAGGTGCGACTAATTCTCCACACCTGGAACTGCATTCGTTTAATAATCACCAGCTTGCCGTTCCAGGTGTGAGAATATTCACAAACCTGAGAGTTTCAGCCATCATTGCAGGGCGGAATGTAGCCTCTTTGTACCATTAAGTGTGAAGAATCTCACACTTCTGGCGACGCGATCTCATTGTAGTGCCATCTGTGGCTTCAGCATATTCACTAATCAGCATATTCGCTGATCATAAGAAAAAATATTTCTGTTTCTTAAGACGGATTTTCTGTTTCTTTTCATCATTTACGTTTTTTGTGCATATTATTGCAGTTCAAATGTTTGTTTAAAATTTGGACATTATGGACAGTTATGAAAAGAGACAGAAGCTCGCTCCGTTCGTCAACCTGCGGAGCGACGTGGGCTTCAAAGCCGTGTTCGCGGACAGGAACAACAAGGACATCCTCATCGGGGTGCTGAACCTTATTCTACCCCCTGAGGCCAGGATCGAGGACATCAAGGAATATTCCGACCGCGAGCAGCAAAGGGATGTCACCTATGGGAAGAAGACGGTGCTGGATTTGGTATGCGTGGACAAGGACGACAGGACGTTCGTCGTGGAGATGCAGGCGGATCCGGAGGACTACTTCTTCGAGAGATGTGTTTACTACGCCTCCGGACTCTATCATCTGGAGTTGTCAGATGGAGAGCGGTATATGGGGTTGCACCCTGTCTACGTGGTGTCGTTCCTTAACTACCGCCTGAGGCACGATGACGAGTCCCTGTGGGACACCGACCACTTCATCTCTTACTGGCAGTTTACCGAAAAACGCACCGGAATGGTTGCGGATCAGACAATTAGTGTTATCTTTGTGGAGATGACGCTGTTCACCAAAGCACCCGAGGAGTGCGTCACGGAGTCCGACAGGCTGTTCTACATATTCAGGAACAGCGGAGGCTTTCAGAAGATCCCTGAGTGGATCGAGGAGAACGGAGGTATCTCCAGAAGACTGGCCGAGGCGTGTGAGGTGGCGGCGTTTGACAAGGTGAAGAAACTTAAATACGAGATTGACAAGATGAACGAGTGGGACATTCAGGCACAGCGGGAATATGCCGTGCGCAAGGGCTTGGAAGAGGGCTTGAAAAAGGGACTTCAGGAAGGCCTGGAGCAAGGCCTGGAGCAAGGTCTGGAGCAAGGACGCGAGGAGGCAAAACTCTCTATCGCAAGAAAACTTTTCGAGGCAGGAACACCGATTGATGTTATTATCAACTGCACGGGGGTTGACAAAGGAACAATCGCTTCGTTCGCTAGATCTGAGTAGCGCAATACACGGCAATCCGTGAACCACAACGGGGCTCACGGATTGCTTCCTATGATATGGCCTTATACATTTGCGGATGTTACTCCACGCATTTGCGTAGCAGACCGTAGCGTTCCTTTATGTCCGGTTCGATTTCAGGGGAAGGCGAGTGCTCTTTCCTGATCATCGCTTTTTCCACTTCGGTAAAATTTCCACAGGTCATAAGATTCACGAAACCGTTGTCGTACATTGTCTTGATCTCAGACATAAGCTCGGTCGCGTCAATGTCTATGAGATCGCTTACGATAAGGCCATTGAGCATCGCGTCGGTGTAAGTCGCCGAAGGAAAGTCCCTGTTGATGGACGTGAGCAACTCCTTGAACCAGTCGATGACCTCAGTTCTCCTGTCCGGCTCAAAGAAAGAGATTTGCGCGACCGCATTGGCGACAGTGAATTTCCAGAAATTCACCAAGCCGGTTTCCTTCATAAAATCCATCAAAGCATCGAGCTTGTTTTTCGCCAGTTTATAAATCGTAGGAACGATGATTTCCATTGAACTGTCGGCAATGTGATAGTCCAAAAAATCATCATTCTGCCTGAGAACCTCCAGCACGGCGTTTAGACTGGAAGAATCATTGCCTACTTCGCCGAGCAGCATCACGCAGTGACCGATCACACCTGAGAACGGCTCGGATGACATCTCCTTCGGAATGCCATCGCAGGACAGACCGATGTTGAACAGAAGGATATTCTCAAGATCTCTTCTGAGGCTGTCGTGAGGCCGTGAAAGGATCTCATCCACCTGAGCGTCTGACAGGCATACATTGTCCGGACCGGAAATGGTTTGAAGGAGGGTAGGATTCTCTACTTCCAAAACCACAGGATATTGAGGATGTCTGTACGAATATGGCTGTTTCCATCTCATCGCCTCCTCGTGCTTTTTCTGAAAATCAGACAGCCTTTGGGAGAAATCCTTTCCGAAAAGGTATTCTTCCTCACCTTCCTCCACGTCTTCCGGAGCGGCAAACGGGTTATCCTCGATTATGTAATTGAAGTCCGACCCAAGATTGGCACTCAATGCAGGCAGATACCGGTCAGCCTCTTCCCGGCTTCGGACGACAAGCAGGTGCTTTCCATCCTTTCCATATTCATATTCAATCAATGGAATGGCCTCTGTGTCCTCCTCAAGAATATATTTGGCCAATGCGAAATCCTTGCAAGGCGCGATCCCGGCCTCATAGGCGAATTCTATCGCGCCATAGATCAGGTTGTGCGCCTCGTTGTATGAGATTTTCTTAAGAGGAAACTCCTTTTCCAGCGCATTGATATAATTCTCATATTCATAGTCTTCCATTCTCACCCGGTAGAACGCGTCCTTCACACCGAGGCAATATGTGTCAACCATATAGCTCCCGACGGTTTTCCTGCCGCCTTTGTGCAGCCTGGTCACAAGAATGTGGGCCAAACCAAATTCATCGTGATTCTCATTGATGAAGCAATCCCCTATCTCCAAGGTTCTTGCCTTCCCCCTTACATACTGTTCCGGAGAAAGGAACGTCTGCCGCTGCGCGGTCTTTTTCTTCTTCGCCATTTTATGAATATTTTCCGTAAAGATACAACAATTAATTATATGGCCGAAGGGTCGGCACGATTCCACAGATTGATGAATATCAAAGGATGGTGTCACAACTAATTGAGTAGAGGTGTGTTACGGAACGCTGCCCTCTGAATATGACTGGCAGGATTTACGAATATATTCAAAGACATGCAGTTATGATTTACAGAAATATTCGGTAACTTTACGGGGAAAATGAAAATGATTGTTTTATGAATATTCGGAGAATGTTTTTGGGCATGGCGGTGCTGTGCGGGTTTTCGGTTCTGGTGGCCGCGGAAGGGCGCTTCGACAAGCTCAGCGACCGCGTTAAGGAGGTCCCTGAGCCTGTCGTCGAAGGGACCGTGGTTCGACAAAGCTCACCAACCGTGGTTCGGCAGGACTCACCTAACGTGAAAGGGCGACTGATCGATGACGTGAACGTTTTCGTGGGCACGGACGGTTTCGGGAACGTGTACCCTGGGCCGCAGGTACCGTTCGGCGGGATCCAAATCAGCCCGGACTGCGATGACAAGGACTATGACTGCGCGGCGGGGTACAAGTACTCCAAACCGTTCATCCAGGGATTCAGCCTCACGCACCTCAGCGGAACCGGAATCCCGGATATGGGCGATTTCCTGTTCCTGCCGGGAACCGGATCGAAGATGGAGCCGTCAACCTACGACCACACCCGGGAATGGGGCAAGCCGGGGTACTACAGAGTCATCCTTAAGGACTACGGAGTGAAGGCCGAGATGACAGCCGCACAGCGAAGCGGAATATTCAAGTTCACATTCCCGCAGTCGGACAGCTCGTTTGTGATGATTGACCTTGACCACACGCTCAAATGGGACTGCCTCTGGTCAACTGTACGCCTGCTGGACGACCGCACGATCATCGGAAGCAAGGTCGTGAATGGTTGGAATCCAGGACGTTACGTCTATTTTGTAGCCAGATTCTCAAGGCCGATCGAGGAGTTCAACATATTCCAGGACGGGCAGCCGGTGATCTACAACACCAAACGCTTCCGCAGCTCGCTTGAAGCGTGGGGGCAAAAGCTTAAGGCCGTCGCAAGGTTCAAGACCGGAGCCGACGAGAGCATATTCATAGATGTCGCCGTGTCGGCTGTAGGCACTGATGGTGCTCTGAACAACCTCAAGGAACTGGACGGCAAGGACTTCGCCGCAGTGAGAGCCGAGGCCGAGGATCTTTGGGAGAAAGAACTTGGGAAGTACGAGTTGGATTCCGATGACAAGGCGCTGAGAGAGACGTTCTACACAAGCGTTTACCGCACCGCCCTGCATCCGTTCCTCTTCGAAGACGCTGACGGACGCTTTCGCGAGCACGACGGCACGATCGGGAAGGCCGATGGCTTCACAAACGTCACAACATTCTCGCTATGGGACACTTACAGGGCGTTCCACCCGCTTCTCAATCTCGTCAACAAGCCGCTTCAGGCTGACATCACCAACTCGATGCTCGCCCATTTCGACAAGAGCGCCGAGAAGATGCTCCCGATCTGGTCGTTCTACGGTGGCGAGACCTGGTGTATGATCGGCTACCACGCCTGCTCTGTGCTGGCCGATATGATGCTCAAGGGCGTGAAGGGATTCAACTACGAGCGCGCCTTCCAGGCGATGAAAACCACCGCCACGAACCCTCACTACGACTGTATTCCTGAATATACCACCCTCGGCTACGTGCCGTTCGACAAGGAGAAAGAATCTGTCTCAAAGACACTTGAATATGCCTACGACGATTGGTGTATAGCCCAGGCGGCAAAGCTTCTCGGTCACGAGGAGGACTACGAGTTCTTCCTGGGCCGTTCGATGAACTACAAGAATCTCATCGACCCAGAGACCGGGTATATGCGCGGAAAGGATTCCAATGGGAACTGGCGCGATCCGTTCGCCCCTATCGCCTACCAGGGTCCGAACTCCGTCCACGGCTGGGGTGACATCACGGAAGGGTTCACGATGCAGTACACGTGGACTGTGCCGCACGATTTCGGCGGATATGTCGAGAGAGCCGGCAGGAAGTTGCTGCTGAGCCGCCTGGACAGCCTCTTCACCATTGAGTTGCCCGAGGATATTCCAGGAGCGCACGACATCTGGGGCCGCATCGGCGGCTACTGGCACGGCAACGAGCCTTGCCATCACGTTACCTACCTGTACGACTGGTTCGGCCAGCCGTGGAAGTGCCAGAAATGGGTGCGCTACATCGCCGACAACTTCTACGGCAATGAACCCGGCTCGCTGAGCGGCAACGACGACTGTGGCCAGATGTCCGCCTGGTACATTTTCAACTGCCTTGGATTCTATCCGTTCTGCCCCGGATCCGATGAGTACTACATCGGCTCCCCATGCGTTCCCGGCCTGAAGGTCAGGCTCTCGGACGGCGGCACTCTGGAGATGACCACGGAAGGCTGGAGCAAGGATGCGGTCTACATCAAGGCCGCCTACCTCAACGGGAAACGTCTGACATCCCCTGTCGTCAGATATTCAGACATCAAGGACGGAGCTAAACTCCACTTCATTATGTCCCGCAAGCCGGTCAAAGGCTGCTTCAAGAAACCAGCCGCATAGTCAGCCTTGCCTGAACCATCCAAGTTTTTGAATATATCAGCCTCTGAACGGATCAGGTTCAGGGGCATTTTTGTCGTATGACAGAATCTTGGCGTCACCGGAAAGGATATTGTAGCCGTGCTCGGCGAGGCTTAGAAGCTCAAACTCACCGGGATAAACCTCAACGGGGGCGATGAAGCCGACCCTTTGACGGATTCCCTCCACGATATCACGACCGTAGGCCCCTCCGCCGGTCAGCAAGATCACATCCACCTTGCCGAAGACATCGGCAGCCTCGGAAGCGATGTATTTAGCGATATTCAGAACAAACGCCTCCATCCAGACTTTCGCCCTGACATCTCCGGCCTCACCTCTGCGGACAATCTCCTTGAGGTCGTTCGTGCCGAAGAACGCCACCGCTCCGCCGTGTCCCATAAGCTTCTTCTTGATCTCCGCTTTGGTATATTCCCCGCTGAAGCAGAGGTCAACCAATTGGAAGCCAGGGCAGGAACCCACCCTTTCCGGAGTGAACGGCCCGTCTCCTCCGACACCATTGTTCGAGTCGATCACCTTCCCGTTCCTGTGAAGCGTCACGGTGATGCCGCCTCCTATGTGAGCCACAATGGCGGTGATGTCATTTTGAATATGTCCGTGCTCGCGAAGGTAACGCCTCACGACAGCCCTGGAGTTGAGCGCGTGGAAAAACGGCCTACGCTGGAACTCCGGCAGACCTCCCACACGGCATTCCGGCAGCATCTCGTCAGCCATCGGCGGATCAGCGATGTACGCCCGGCAAGGCCCGAAAGGCATTTCCACCCCTCTTGCCGCGTTCTTCTCGGTCACCTCCCTGGCAAGATCGTCAGCGATGATCGCGCTTAGGTTGCACGCGTGCCGTCCATACTTGCAGCCGCGCAGCACCTCACGCATATCCTCGTTCACCGAATATATTCCCGTGACCACCGGGTAGAAAAGTCCGCCGCGCGCCATTATGATGTCAATATCTTGAGCGTGAATCCCTTTCCCACGCATAAATATTCGCACATCATCCCGCCGCAGCGTGTCCTGCTCCATAACATCCTTGAACCCCGCCAAATCCTCCGCCTGATGGGAAAGGTTCTCTTCGAACGCCAGTTTCCCGTCCACAAAGTATCCTATCTTCGTCGAGGTGGATCCCGTGTCAATCGCCAGTAACCGTCCTTTTTGCTCTGCCATCTGTAATTTCGTTTATATACTCAGACAAATTTACCCGAAAGCCCGGACACCGCGAAAAATAAGTGGCAACCACCCCTCCCCATCCGCCAATACCCAAAATTAGTTGCGAAATAATGAATATGTTGGTGAAATCCCGTCACCTTACCCAACAGCCATCGACTCGATGAAGGATCCGGGAGACACTTTGCCCCACCCAAACGGCCTCTCGCTGGATAAATCAAAACATCTTCTTGATCAATTGGTGTATAGTTCCTTAAGTTTTTTGTAAATTTGTAATCTTGCGGGTGCGGGGGGATTCTGCGTCTGCTTTTTTGTTTGGAACAATCATAAGACATTGATATGGCGAAAGGTAAGGTACTGGAGGACACTCCGCTGATCAAACAGTTTTTCTCTGTGAAGGCCCAGCATCCGGAGGCGGTGCTGCTTTACAGGGTGGGTGACTTCTACGAATCCTATTCTGATGACGCGGTGCTGGTCAGCAAGGTCCTTGGCATTGTCCAGACCAAGAAATCCAACGGGGACAAGGGCTACATCGAGATGGCCGGATTCCCGCACCACGCCATTGACGTCTATCTTCCGAAACTTGTCCGGGCAGGCTACAAGGTGGCCGTCTGCGACCAGCTTGAGGATCCCAAATTCGCCAAGAAACTAGTCAAAAGAGGTGTGACAGAACTGGTTACGCCTGGAGTGGCTTTCAACGACCAGCTGCTTGACCAGAAGGAGAACAACTTCCTCGCCGGCCTGACTTTCGACAAGGATCAGTGCGGAGCCGCCTTCCTGGATGTCTCCACAGGCTCGTTTCAGGTGGCTCAAGGATCGCTGGACTACATCGGAACCCTAATCGCCTCTCTGAATCCCAAGGAGATTGTTGTCCAAAGGGGTTACGAGAAAGGTGTCAAGGAAAAGTACGGGGACAATCTATACATCTCCACGGTCGAGGAGTGGGCGTTCGTCTATGACGCAGCGGTCGAAAGGCTCAAGAAGCAGTTCAACGTCGAATCACTCAAAGGCTTCGCCGTGGACAGTTTTCCTTTGGGAATATGCTCGGCCGGAGCGCTGATGGTCTACCTTGAGCAGACGCAGCACACAGGCCTCAAGAACATCTGCTCGATCTCCCGAATCGACGAGGACAAGTTCGTGTGGATGGACAAGTTCACAATGAGGAACCTGGAGATATTCAATTCTTCTGTCGGTGGTGAAGGCGTGTCATTGGTCAGTGTCATTGACAAATGTTCCTCCCCGATGGGAGCAAGGCTTCTGCGAAGCTGGCTGGCGATGCCGATTATGGACATCAAGGAGCTGAACAGCCGCTATGATGTCGTGCAGCACTTCCTTGAGGCCGGCGAGGATCTGGACAAGGTTCAGGAATATATCGGCAACATCGGGGACCTTGAGAGGATCATCTCCAGGGCGGCCACAGGCAGGATAGCCCCTCGTGAGGTGATGCAGCTTGGCCGTGGACTCTCGCAGATGGAACCGATAGCCGCGCTCTGCAAAGACCACGGAGTCAAGGCTTTGGACTCGCTCATCAGCAAGATGAAGAACTGTTCGAAGCTGCTTGATCGCATCCTAAAGACGATGACAGCTGAACCCGCAGCGGCGGTTGGCAAAGGCGAGGTCATAGCCTCGGGAGTAGATCCTGATCTTGATGAGTTAAGGAATATCTCCTCAGGCGGGAAGGACTACCTTCTGAAACTCCAGCAGGCCGAGGCCGAGAGAACAGGAATATCCTCGCTCAAAATAAGTTACAACAACGTCTTCGGTTACTACATCGAAGTCCGCAACACATTCAAGGATCTGGTACCTCCGGAGTGGATCCGCAAGCAGACCCTTGTCAACGCAGAGCGTTACATCACCCAGGAGCTCAAGGAATATGAGGAAAAGATTCTAAGTGCTGAAGACCGCATCTACGCCCTTGAGACAAGGATTTACGGAGAGCTGGTCGCAGAGATCCAGAAGAACATCCCGGCGATCCAGACCAACTGCCGGATAATCGCCCGCCTGGACGTGCTGGCCGGATTCGCCCAGCTGGCCCGTGACAACAACTACAACCGCCCGGAGATGACCAAGGATCTGACACTTGACATCAAGGCCGGCCGCCACCCGGTCATCGAGACACTTATGCCGGCTGGAGAGGAATATGTTCCCAACGACATATTCCTGGACAACAAGAAACAGCAGATCATCATCCTGACAGGTCCGAACATGGCCGGTAAGTCGGCTTTGCTGAGGCAGACGGCCTTGATCGTGCTGTTGGCCCAGATCGGCTCGTTCGTGCCGGCTGACAGCGCCAGGATCGGGTATTTCGACAAGATATTCACAAGGGTCGGAGCGACTGACAACATCTCCCGCGGCGAATCCACCTTTATGGTCGAGATGCTGGAGACCTCGATGATCCTTCACAACCTTTCTGAGCGCTCGCTGGTGCTTCTGGACGAGATCGGCCGAGGCACCTCGACCTATGACGGAATGTCGATCGCCCGCGCGATAGTTGAATATATCCACGAATATGGTCGTGGTGCGAAAACGCTCTTCGCCACTCACTATCACGAGCTTAACGACCTTGAGGAGATATATTCAAGGGTCCGGAATTTCCATATCGCCGTGAAGGAAGTAGGCTCGCAGGTGATCTTCCTGCGCAAGCTAAAGGAAGGCGGGACCGCACACAGTTTCGGTATCCACGTCGCAAGGATGGCCGGGATGCCGAAAGAGGTGATCCAGAGCGCCGAGAACACTTTGAAAGCTCTGGAAATGAATGATTCCCAGCACCTTGTCAGCGCCAGAAAAGGCGAGATCAAGAAACCTGTGCAGACCAAGGCCGGCACCATTGAGAGCGACGGCAGCCTCCAGCTCTCGTTCTTCCAACTGGACGACCCTACGCTCGAATCCCTGCGCGACAAACTCGCCGGAGCCGACCTCAATAACATCACCCCGCTCCAGGCCTTCGACCTTCTCCGCTCGATGAAGGACGAGCTTGGAATATAAAAAGGATAGTCCATAAGTAATGATTTCTCGGGCGACATTTTCGGCCAAAATCGTTACCCGAAAGGGTTAAGTGAAGCTCTCAGGCTACGAAAAAGCACAAAAATGTTACCCAAGAGGGCATTAATCTCAATTTACCATTGGATTTTCCCAAACTATTTCTACCTTTCGGGAACGAAATTAACAAAACAATAGACAATGAAAAGTAATCTGGATTCTTAAGATATCAAAAGGCTGGCCGTTATCCCGGCCAGCCTTTATTATATTCAGAAATAATTTAAGCCTTGACGGCCTTTCTGGATTCGATGCCGTGGATGATGTTGATCAGGACGCTGCCAAGGATGCCGGCGCAGAGGGAGCCCATCAGGACGGCGACCTTGCCCATATCACGCAAGCGGGCCATCACCTCAGGAGTCTGGTCACCGAAAGACAGGGTGTCCACGAAGATGGACATCGTGAAGCCGATACCTCCAAGACAGGCCACCGCTATCAGCATAGGCCAAGAGGATTTCGCAGGCATCTCTCCCACGTGAAGCTTGACGGCGATGAAGCTGGCGAGGGAGATTCCCAGTGGCTTTCCAAGGACAAGTCCAAGGAATATTCCCATACTGACGCTGCCGAGAACCTGATCGAACTGGAACACGTTGAAATAGGACACGTCCGGAATCTCAACCCCGGCGTTGGCGAGGGCGAAGATCGGCATTATCAGGAAATTGACCCAAGGGCCGAGAGCGTGCTCAAGACGGTAGCTCATCCCGATGGAGTCTCTGGAGATCGCTGACAACCTCCTCAGGCAATGCCTCTGCGGACCGTTAGGGAACTCGGAGGACGTGGAGGCTATCCCATTATATTCATTAAGTCTGCGGATGTACTGGAGACGCTTGCGGTGGAAGTAGGCCTCGTTGAACCGCGGGGTCATCGGCACGAGGAACGCCATCACGACACCGGACATCGTGGAGTGGATGCCGGCATAGTAGAAGAGCGACCAGATCGCGATGGCCGGAACCAGATAGAACCAGCCTCGTTTCTCACCCAACTTATTCATCAACAGCACCAAAGCAATCAGCACAAACGCTATGCTCAGAAGTCCGAAGTTGATTGTGCCGCCGTAGAACAAAGCCACTACGAGAATGGCGATGAGGTCATCCGCTATGGCCAGAGCGGTCAGGAAGACCTTCAGCGACACGGGCACACGATCACCCAGAATGGACAGGATGCCGACGGCGAAAGCGATGTCCGTGGCGGTAGGAATACCCCAGCCTGAAGCGGCCGCCGAGCCGTGGTTGATGGCTGTGAATATCAACGCCGGAGCCACAACTCCGCCGAATGCGGCGATCACCGGCATCATCGCCTTTTTGAGGCTGGAAAGCTCCCCGTTCTTCATCTCGCGCCTGATCTCCAGACCGACCGTGAAGAAGAAGACCGTCATCAGGATGTCGTTGATGAACTTTTCGACCGTCATTCCGTTAGGGAACAGGATGCTCTCCCCGCCCGGACTCTGGAATCTCAACGAGATGTCCGTCTCCAGGAAGTTATGGTAAAACTCTTTGGTGAACGGAAGATTGGCCAGAAGCATCGCCACCACGACGCAGCAAAGCAACAAGACTCCCTGCGCCCACGGCAACTGGGAAAACTGCTTCCTTCTATGGTCAAAGTTCCGGATGCCTTTGGTCCAGGTGTAGATAGGAATTAGTCTCATAGTATTACTTTTATGTGATTATTCTCCGTAAAGATACTTATGCTGCGCAGGGGTCAGCGTGTCGATCGTGATCCCCCAGTCCTTCAGCTTTCTGAAAGCCACCTCACGGTCGATGGACTCAGGCACGCAGTGAAGCATCTCTCCAAGATCCCTCGCAAGAACCATCCGATTGTCAGCCAGATACTTGGCGCTCAAGGCCTGGATGGCGAACGACATATCCATAATCTCCGCAGGATGTCCGTCCCCGGCGGCAAGGTTCACAAGCCTGCCTTCCGCTATGATGTAAACCTTACGGCCATTCGGGAGATCATATTCCTGAATATTCTGCCTCGCAGGCTTCTCACTCACAGCGAGTTCCTTGAGTTGAGCGACATTCACCTCGCAGTCGAAGTGCCCGGCGTTGCAGCAAATCGCCCCATCCTTCATCGCAAGGAAATGCTCCTTCGTGATGACATCGTCGCAGCCTGTGACAGTCACGAATATGTCGCCCTCCGAAGCGGCCTGAGCCATACTCATAACCTGGAACCCATCCATCACGGCCTCCATCGCCTTGATCGGATCCACCTCTGTGACAATCACTTTCGCCCCGAGGCCCTTGGCTCTCATCGCCACACCCTTGCCACACCATCCATAGCCGGCGACAACGACATATTTCCCGGCCACGATCAGGTTCGTGGTTCTGTTGATGCCGTCCCAAACGGACTGGCCTGTGCCGTAACGGTTGTCGAAGAAATGCTTGCAGGCGGCGTTGTTCACGAGCATCATAGGGAACCTCAGCCTCCTTTCGCGGTTCATAGTCTCAAGGCGGAGGATTCCGGTAGTGGTCTCCTCGCAGCCGCCGATGACGTTCGGAATCAGTTCTGGATAGTTCTCGTGGATCATCGTGACAAGGTCTCCCCCATCGTCGATGATGATGTTCGGGCCACACTCGATGACACGCCTGATGCCGTGCTCATATTCCTCGGGAGTCGCCCCGTGGACAGCGAATACGTTCAGCCCCTCGTACACAAGGGCCGCGGCCACATCGTCCTGCGTGGAAAGAGGGTTGCTGCCGGTGACATACATCTCGGCGCCGCCTTCGGCCAGCACCTCGCAAAGATGCGCCGTCTTGGCCTCCAGATGCACGGAAAGGGCGACTTTCAGCCCCTTGAACGGCTTGGTCTCCTTAAACTCCTTCTCCAGACCTTCAAGCAGAGGCATATGATGCCTTACCCATTCTATCTTCAGCTCTCCGCTTTCCCAGAGCTGAGGGTTACGTATCTCACTCATCAGTGTAAAATCTATTGTAATATTCAAAAACGCAACTTCCGCCACAAAGGTGAATATTCATAAAGCCACCTTTGCAATATTCAAAAGAAGCCTTCTTCTTTCAGTATGGCAAAGATAACCATTTTATCCGTGCCTTTCGCCACATCTTCCATTCTTTCACCAAATAGCGACCTTAAGACTTGCGCATCGTGGCAAGATAGATTACTTTTGCGAAGGTTCACCGGAATCTGAATCAGACCGAAGCGCCTCTTATGGTCTGAAGTTTGCGGCAGACACCTTGCGCCAAAGCCATCTGAATATGGTGGAGCGCCGACTGGAAATTTTAATTTAACTGAATATTATGGGACTTTTAGACGGAAAGGTTGCCCTCATAACGGGCGCCGCAAGAGGAATCGGCAAGGCCATCGCTATGAAATTCGCCTCTGAGGGAGCGGATGTGGCTTTCACCGACCTCGTCATCAATGAAGTTGGAGAACAGACCGTGAAGGACATCGAGGCCTTCGGTCACAAGGTAAAGGCCTACGCCTCCAACGCCGCAAACTTCGAGGAGACTCACAATGTGGTGAACCAGATTCTGGCCGATTTCGGCAGGATCGATATCCTTGTGAACAACGCCGGAATCACCAAGGACGGACTTATGCTCAGAATGAGCGAGGCCCAATGGGATGCCGTCCTCAACGTGAACCTTAAGTCAGCGTTCAACTTCATCCACGCACTGACCCCGATTATGGCCCGTCAGAGAAGCGGAAGCATCATCAATATGTCTTCGGTCGTGGGAGTCTCCGGTAATGCGGGACAGTGCAACTACTCGGCCTCCAAGGCTGGTCTCATCGGTCTGGCCAAGTCCATCGCCAAGGAGATGGGTCCACGCGGCATCAGAGCCAACTGCATCGCTCCGGGATTCATCATCTCGGATATGACCAACGCCCTCTCCGAGGAAGTGCGTGACGCTTGGGTAAAGCAGATTCCGCTCCGCCGCGGAGGTACCCCTGAGGATGTAGCCAACGTGGCCGTCTTCCTCGCCAGCGACCTCTCCAGCTATGTCTCCGGCCAGGTCATCCACTGCTGCGGCGCAATGAACTGCTAACAGCGACCCGTCTCCGCCGCGAGTCTTAAATCACCGTGGCGGGCAACGAGATGATTATCAAAGAAAAGCACCTTCCCCTTTAGCTGAACAATGCTAAAGAAGAAGGTGCTTTTAATTGAATATCAATCTTTTCGGGAATTATTTCTTGTCCCCGAGATCAAGGATGCGGACATTGCGGATCTTCAGACCCTCACCGTGACCGCAGAATGAAATGTAGCCTTTCTTGTTGAACATTCCAGGATGGTTCTTGTGATCGACAGTGTAAGGGTTCTTCTTGCTTCCGTCTGGAGCCACATTGTGTCCCTTGCAGGCCTTGCGGATGTTGCCGTCCACGATGACTTCACCGTTGACGATAACCTTGATGTTGTCACCCTCGACACGGATCTCCTCGGTGCTCCACTCTCCAAGAGGCTTGTGGACGATCCTCTTCGCCGGGATCACGCCGTAAACGGAGCCGTGCACCTGATACTCACGGAGTTTGGCGTACATCGGAGCGTCGTGGTCAAGGATCTGCACCTCGCACATTCCATCGTAAGCGGCGTCAACGCCCATAGGAGTACGCACACCCACACCGTTGTTCACGCCCTCACGAAGGAAGCAGAACTCGAAACGATAGACAAAGTTACGATATTCCTTCTTGGTGTAGAGGTTGCCTGTGCTTCCATAGTTAGCTGACACATAGATTGTCCCGTTTACAGGAGTGTAACCCTCAAGGTCGCCCTGCCATTTGTCCAGATTCGTGCCGTCGAACAGCATCTCGAATCCCTGTTTCTTTTCCTCGTCGGTCAATTGCGAAACAGGTGAAGGCTCGGCCTCGCTGAGGATCTTGCCGATCTCATCGACAGCGTAGCCGTCATCAGCGCCACCGGCAGCCTTGAAGATCACGACAGCCTTGTCAAGATTGGACTTGAGGTCAGCGTAGTTGATCTCCTCCTTGGTCTTGGAAGCGATCGTCCTTACGCACTCGGCAGCGGCCTTCTTAACGCTCTTGTTGCTGTCATCCAAGTACTTGCCGGCAAGCAGGAACGCCTTCATCGTAGGTACGGATGAGAGTGACTTAAGAATAGACTTCTTCACCGCAGGGGTCTGGGCCAATTCAAGGGCCTTGGCGAAGTCAATACGCTTCTTGTCAATGTTAGTCTCGTATTTAGAGACGAGGGAAGAATATCTCTTGACCGCATTGTCGGCAAGGCTTGCGTCTGAACCGGCGATCTTGAGGAGAGTCGGAGCCACCTTGAAATTGTCGATGTTAAGCAATGACGTGAAAGCGGATTTGTCACCGGCCTCGTAAGCGGCTGCCAGATCGTTCACGGCCTCGTCAGTGCCAGTGGCGGCAAGGACAGGATAGTACGCGGCGGCGTTCTTGGACTTCTTCATCAAAGCGCTGACCTTGGCGTACTGATCAGCCGGAGCGAGAGTGTGCACAGCGGCGATCAAAGCGTTCTGGGCGGCCTTCAGGTCTGCGGCGGAAGCGTTGTCAAGCAAAGCGCCTACCTTGTCAATGTCCTGGACACCAACGATGTCAGCAAGCGCAAGCTTGGCGAGAGACGAAGCCTCTGCATCCTTTGAATCTATCAATGAATATACCTTCGGGGCGGCGGCGGTCATCCTTCTGGCCATCACCAGACTGAGGATGTTGCCAAGAGTCTTGTTGTCCTTTGCTCCGTCAAGAGCGGCAAGAAGCTCGTCCTGATAGTTGCCCTTGAATGATTTCAAAGCGGCGATCGCAGCGGTGCTGTTCTCACCTCCGAGCTGCCCCACGAGTGCCTTGGCGGCCTTGTCACCACCGATCTTTCCAGCGGCAGCTATAGCGGCGGAGGCAACATCTCCACCCTCGGAGAACGAACCGAGCACGATGTCGGAGACAGACGAGATCTTGTTGTTGCCGAACCAGTTGAGGAGATCAACCTTGACCGGAGAAGAGAGTTTCGCGAAGTTCTTTGTGAAAAGCGGAACGAGATTTCCGGCGCCAAGAATCGAAGTGGCGTTGTCGATCACAGAATTCCTGTACTTCACATCCTCGCTCTTGAGAGCGGCGGCAACGACCTTGAGAGCCTTTGACGGATCGTTCTTCATCTGAGCCAAAGCGCCGGCGGACTTGTAGGCGGACACTTCTGAAGCCATCAGATCCTTGGCGGCCTTGGCGACAGCCTTGCTCTTGCCGCCATCCGCAAGCCTCACTGCCAGAGCGGCATAGTCCGGAGTCGAGTTCTCTTTAAGAATATTCAGGGATGACTCTGAGCCGATAGCCGCGAGAGCGGAGAAGTAAGCGTTGTCGTGCATTGTGGAGTTCAAGGCTGTCGGGATGACCCATTTCTGAATATAAGGCTCCGCGGCGGTGATTCCTTTCTCCGCGGCGGCGGTCGCCAGCAGTTTTCTGTCGGCGGTTCCTTCCTTCACAAGGTCAAGGATCAAATCCTCTGTTCCCGGAATATCCACGAGAGCGCCAACGGCCGTGGAGGCGAGAGCAGGGTCGCTGACATATTCCTTGAAGAACTGAGCGTCAGCAGGCTTGGCGATCTGACGGAAAAGGTTCAACAAGAAAGCCTTGTTGTTGCTGTCTGTCGTGACCTTGACCGCCTGCGCGAATCCTTCGCGGACCTTGTCCACGCACTGTGGATTGGCCGAGGCATAGCTCGCAAGACCTGTGAGGGCATATTCATAAAGATTGTTCTTCACGCCTTCGCCAGCCGGCTTCATCATTTTGGCGGTCTCCACCACTGATGCCGGAGCGGCGGCCGCGAGGTCGGCAATCTGTGTGTTGAAATCCGACGCGTTGTTGGCCGGCATAGCCGCAAGCACGTCAGCCACAACGGTTTCCACGGTTCTCTGCCTTGCGTCCTGAGCGTTGATCGTAAGGGCGGCCGCAAGGAATAATATAGATATAAGTAATTTCTTCATATTCAAGAGCATATTAAAGGATCATTGAACCCCAAGGGGCACGCATCGGCTGATTGATGAGCTGGTTGGCGGCATCATCACCTATAAAGAGCTGCTTGTCAGGATCGAAGTTCAGGGTCCTGCCGAGCCTGAGGGCGCAAGCGCCCATGTTGACTATCGTGCAGCTGTGGTGACCGTTGTCCTCGGCCAGCGCGAATTTCTGACGTGTCCTCACGCACTCCAGGAAGTCAGTATTGCGTGGTTCCGGATCCGGAAGCGAGTTGATGACATCCATCACGTTAGGGATCGTGCACTCGAATCCCTTATAAACCTTGCCGTTAGGGCCTTCGATGTAAGGAACCTTGCCCTTGCTCTCGAAGCCTTCGCCCTCAAGGATGATCTTGCAGCCGTCAGCGTAGGTGTAGGTAATGCTACGCCATATTCCCACAGCGTCCGGATGCTGCTGAGGAGCGTCCACCTCGACCTTTACAGGGAAGGTGTCGTCCTTGCCGAGGATGTACTGCACTGGATCGATGTAGTGCTGTCCCATGTCTCCCAGGCCGCCGGACTCGTAGTCCCAGTAGCCGCGGAAGGTCTGGTGCACACGATGAGGGTTGTACGGCTTGTAAGGAGCCGGTCCGAGCCACATATCGTAGTCCAGTTCAGCCGGAACAGGCTGAGGCACAAGGTTTTCCTTACCGGTCCAGTAGAACTTCCAGGTGAAGCCCGTGGCTCCGGAGATCCTGACGGTCAGAGGCCATCCAAGCAAACCGCTCTGAACGAGCTTCTTAAGTGGCTCGACGGTCGTTCCGAGACCGTAGAACGTGTCCTTGAAACGGAACCAGGTGTCCAGACGGAAGATCCTGCCGTACTTGTTCACGGCCTCCACAACCTTCTGGCCCTCACCGATGGTCCTGGTCATAGGCTTCTCGCAGAATATGTCTTTGCCGGCCCTGCAAGCCTCTACGGCCATAATTCCGTGCCAATGTGACGGAGTGGCGATGTGTACGATGTCCACGTTAGGATCGTGCACAAGATCCCGCCAGTCAGAGTACGCCTGGAGTTTTGTGCCAAACTTCTCGACACCCTTCTTCAAGGCGTTGTCGAGATGGTTCTTGTCCACATCGCAGACAGAGACCAGACGGCAACGTTCATCGCTCGCGAAATGAAGGCTGCTCATTCCGATGCCGCCCGTGCCGATAATGCCTCGTGTCAGCTGGTCGCTCGGAGCGACGTACTTCTTGTCGCCGCCCATCGCACCGAACACATTACGTGGCAGGATCGTGAACAACGCCAGTCCCGCCGCCGACTTTTTCAAAAAACTTCTTCTGGATTCACCCATAGTGCTATTGTGATTAAATATTTTTACGTATTGAGCGATTTTACAAATTTACATTTTTTACCGCTAAGATTTTCAATTTTGGCACGACAAAAATGTAAAAAAAGAGTGATGGGAATATTCTCCCATCACTCAATCTTGTATTCTGCGTATGAATATTCCTATTCAGCCTGACGGTCGTTGCGACGGCCGCGGCCTCCACGGCTGCGACGGTCACCACGGTCTCCGCCCCTGCGCTCGCCACGGTCTCCGCGTGATGGACGTGATCCGCCCTGTGCGTTGGCTGCGGCAGCTGTGTTAGGAGTAAGATCCTGCTTGCCGTAACGCTCACCGTTGCAGATCCACACCTTGATTCCGAGCGCGCCGACCTTTGTGCTTGCTACCGCAAGAGCGTAGTCGATGTCAGCACGGAATGTGTGCAGAGGTGTACGGCCTTCCTTGAACATTTCGCTTCTTGCCATTTCAGCGCCGCCGACACGGCCGCTGATCTGGATTTTGATGCCCTCGGCTCCAACTCTCATTGTCGAAGCGATAGCCATCTTGATGGCCCTTCTGTAGGAAACACGTCCCTCGATCTGACGGGCGATGCTGTCAGCTACGATGTGGGCGTCAACCTCAGGCCTCTTAACCTCGAAGATGTTGATCTGAACGTCCTTCTTGGTGACCTTCTTAAGCTCTTCCTTGAGTTTGTCAACCTCGGCTCCACCCTTACCGATGATGAATCCAGGCCTTGCGGCGTGAATGGTCACGGTGATGAACTTGAGGGTTCTTTCGATGACAATCTTGGAGAGGCTGGCCTTGGCAAGACGGTTGGTCAGATACTTGCGGATCTCATAATCCTCAGCGATCTTCTCAGCATAGTTACCACCACACCAGTTAGAGTCCCAACCACGGGTGATACCGATTCTGTTAGAAATAGGATTTGTCTTCTGTCCCATATTACTTGTTCTCCTCTACTGATGTTGGTTTCTTGACGTCGAGAATGATGGTGACGTGGTTGGAACGCTTGCGGATCCTTCCGGCGCGGCCCTGTGGGCAAGGACGGATTCTCTTGAGCGTGCGGCCTTCACCTACCATAATTGTCTTGACATAAACGTTGCCGTTGTCCAGCTCCTTGCTCTGATCCGGGTTCTTGGCTTCCCAGTTCGCGATGGCGCTGCGGAGAAGTTTCTCAAGACGGATGGACGGCTGCCTCTTCGAGAAATGAAGAAGGTCAATCGCGCGGTTTACCTCCACACCTCTCACAGTGTCAGCGACGAGACGCATCTTGCGAGGGGATGTAGGAACATCATTCAACTTAGCTATAGCTGTATTCTTTTTGGCTTCCTTGAACTTCTCAGCCATTAATCTTTTACGAGCTCCCATAATGAATTCTCCTTTGATAATTACTACTTATTGTTGCCCGAATGGCCTTTGAATGTTCTGGTCGGCGCGAATTCGCCGAGCTTGTGGCCTACCATATTCTCAGTGATGTAAACAGGAATGAACTTGTTTCCATTATGAACTGCGACAGTATGGCCGACGAAATCAGGGGAGATCATACTGGCACGGGACCAGGTCTTTACGACCTCCTTCTTCTTGCTACCATCATTCATAGCAAGAATTCTCTTTTCCAGGGCTTCCTGGATATATGGACCTTTTCTTAATGAACGACTCATAATCTTAAAGTTTAATTCCGTTTAATTACTTCTTCTTTCTTCTCTCGATGATGAACTTGTTGGAAGTAGCCTTAGGATTACGTGTCTTGTAACCCTTTGCAGGAAGTCCCTTGCGTGAACGCGGGTGACCTCCGGAGGCACGACCTTCACCACCACCCATAGGGTGATCAACAGGGTTCATAACGACACCACGGTTGTGAGGCCTGCGACCGAACCAGCGGCTGCGTCCGGCCTTTCCGTAAGACTCAAGATTATGATCTGCGTTAGAAACAGTTCCAACGGTCGCGCGGCAGGTCACGAGCACCATTCTGGTCTCACCCGAAGGCAGACGAAGGATGGCGTAGTTGCCCTCACGGGCCGCAAGCTGCGCGAATGTACCGGCGGAACGTGCCATAGCGGCTCCCTGGCCAGGACGAAGCTCGATGTTGTGAACGAGCGTACCTACAGGGATCTCCGCGAGAGGGAGGCAGTTGCCAAGCTCAGGAGCGACTCCTGATCCGGACTCTATGATCTGTCCTACCTTGATTCCGGCAGGAGCGATGATGTACTTCTTTACGCCATCCTCGTATTCAACGAGGGCGATGCGGGCGCTACGGTTAGGATCATACTCGATGGTCTTCACAGTAGCCTTGATGTTGTCCTTGGTGCGGAGGAAGTCGATGATACGATACATTCTCTTGTGTCCGCCGCCACGGTAACGAACGGTCATCTGACCGGTGTTGTTTCTACCGCCTGTACTCTTAAGAGGTTCCAACAAAGCCTTGTACGGCTTCTTGGCAGTGATTTCATCGAATGCACTGATAGCCTTGTTCCTGGTACCAGGAGTAATCGGCTTGAATTTTCTGATTGCCATTGCCTTGTCCCTCCTTAAATGTTACTGTAGAAATCGATCTTGTCATCACCTGCAAGGGTAACGTATGCCTTCTTGAAGTGATTGGCGCGGCCGCGGAGCATACCTGCCTTGCTGTAGCGGGACTTTCTCTTTCCGTGATAGTTCACGGTGTTGACATCCACCACAGTCACGTTGTAGAACTGCTCTACAGCTGCCTTTATCTGAAGCTTGTTGGCTTCCCTGTCAACGATGAAGCCGTAACGGTTGTACTTCTCAGTCTCAGCCGTGAGCTTCTCGGTTACTATTGGCTTGATTAAAATTCCCATCTCTTTGCGCTTTTAACGGTTGACCCTGGCTGCGAGGACATCCTGAACACCGTCCACAAGAACCATTGAGTTCGCGTTCATAACGGTGTAGGTGTTGATTTCGTCAACAGTGATGACCTTTACCTCAGGGAGGTTACGTGATGAAAGGAAAATGTTGTCTGAATTCTCAGGAAGCACGACGAGAACCTTTCTCTGGCCAGCCTTGAGAGCGTCAAGGATGCGCATAAATTCCTTTGTCTTAGGAGCTTCCATAGCGAATGGCTCAACGAGGACGATAGCGTTCTCCTGTGCCTTGTAGGTAAGCGCCGAGCAACGCGCGAGAGACTTCAGCTTCTTGTTGAGCTTGAACCTGTACAGACGAGGCTTAGGACCGAACACACGGCCACCGCCAACGAAGATGTTGGACTTCAAGCTACCGTGACGCGCGCCACCGCCGCCCTTCTGACGACCGAGCTTTTTGGTGGAATGAGCGTTTTCGCTGCGATCCTTTGTCTTGGAGGTACCCTGACGCTGGTTGGCGAGGTACTGAACGACATCAAGATAGATAGCGTGGTCGTTCGGCTCGACACCGAACACCTTCTCGTCAAGAACAACCTTCTTTCCGGATTCTGATCCGTCAATTTTCAATACTGGTAATTCCATAACTAAAACTCTAATGCAAGATAAGAACCCTTGGCTCCAGGAACGGAACCCTTAATGACGAGAAGATTGTTCTCAGGGATGACCTTGACAATCTCAAGATTAAAGACCTTGACTCTTTCGTTGCCCATATGACCGCCCATACGCATTCCAGGGAACACGCGTGAAGGCCAAGATGAGGCGCCGAGAGAACCCGGCTTACGCAGTCTGTTGTGCTGACCGTGGGTCGCTCCGCCTACACCGGCGAAATGATGACGGTGAACAACACCCTGGAAGCCACGACCTTTAGAAGTACCGACAACATCAACGTACTTCACATCGTCGGTGACGATGTCGGACACGGTGACGGTGTCTCCAAGCTTGAGCTCACCCTCGAAGTCTGCCGGAAATTCGACAAGCTTGCGCTTAGGGGTGGTCCCTGCCTTTTTAAAGTGGCCCATAAGAGGCGCGCTGGCGTGTATCTCTTTCATTTCGTCATAGGCAAGCTGTACAGCGGCATAGCCATCTTTTTCTACTGTACGCAGTTGCGTGACAACACACGGACCAGCCTCGATGACGGTGCATGGAATATTTTTTCCATCAGCACCGAAAACGGAAGTCATTCCGATTTTCTTTCCAATTAATCCAGGCATTGGTTTGATTAATTAATTGTAAATAAATATTTTACGTAATCCGCACTAATTTGCGGACTGCAAAGGTAGCGATTTTTTTTCAATTAACAAAGTTTTCCACAAGCCTACTCCCTAATAATCAGAGAAATCGTCAGCAAGCCTTAGGTAATAAATCAAAGGAATAGTTATCTTTGTACCACGTAAAAGGACAATGATGCTTTTGAATATATTCGGATTCCTCAACATCTCGTTCGCGGACATCCTGGACATACTGATGGTCGCCATATTCATCTATCTGGCTTTCAGATGGATAAGAGGCTCGGCCGCGATGAATATATTCGTCGCTGTCATCCTGCTTTTCTTCCTGCGGGTGATAGTGGCGGCGTTCAATATGAAATTGATGAACGCTCTGCTGGGAACTTTCATCGATGTGGGAGTGATCGCCCTCATCGTGATATTCCAGCCTGAAGTGAGGCATTTCCTTATGAAGCTCGGTTCGCGCTACGGGATGGCCGGCAAAAGCCGTGACTTCGTAAACAAACTGCTGGGAATCCAAGACAAGAAGATGACCGGAGGCACCGTCAACGAGATAGCTGAGGCGTGCAGGGCTATGTCGGCCGACAAGACCGGAGCGCTGATCGTGTTCCCTCGCAAGGATTCGCTCGATTTCATCGTCGAGACAGGGGACATAGTGGACGCTAAAGTCACCAGAAGGCTGATAATGAACATATTCTTCAAGAACTCACCTCTGCACGACGGTGCTATGATCATCAGCGACGACAGGATCGTGGCCGCCCGCTGCACCCTTCCGATCACCGGGCGCACGGACATCCCTGCCCACTATGGAATGAGGCACAAAGCGGCGATAGGAATCTCGGAGGAGACTGACGCTGACGTGGTTGTGGTCTCGGAGGAGACCGGAGGAATATCCTTCGTCCGAGGAGGCAACATCAAGAGCATAGGCAACATCAATGAACTTAAACTCCTTCTCGGCGTGGGCGACGGATCCACGGAAGAAAAGCGCGCCACGGAGGAAAAACAATAATTTACGAATATGTCGGAACGAATAAACGGAACAGAGATTGACACAAGATTAGAGAGCAAGTTGGGATTTGACAGGGTCAGAACCTTTGTGGCCGACAGATGTTCCACTGAATATGCCGTCACAAGGGTGACGGAAGAGACGTTCAGCAACGATGCCAAGGTCATAGCGTCAAGGCTGGCGCTGACCGACGAGATGAGGCTGATCGTGATGTTCGAGGAGAACTTCCCGACCAATGGCTACATCGACTGCCTCGATTTCCTCAAGCCATTGGAGAACACCGGCTACAACATCGACCTGCTCTCGCTTGGAAAGCTGCGCACGATGGTCGAGACGGTCCGCAAGCTGACGAACTTCTTTATGTCGATAAAGGACGGGGTCTATCCCAACCTCAAAAGGATGAGCGCCCAGATAATGAGCTTTCCGGAGGTCCAGAGAAGGATCGACATCATTCTGGACAAGTTCGGGGATGTCAAGGACACGGCCTCGGACAAGCTGCTGGAAATCCGCAGGGCGATAAAGTCTAAGGAAGGAACCATATCAAAAAGGGCGAACGCAATTCTCAGGCAGGCACAGGCTGACGGACTCGTGGACGAGGACGCCGGACTTTCGGTCCGTGACGGGAAACTTCTGATTCCGGTCAACAGCTCCAGCAAGAAAAAGATTCCGGGATTCGTCTATGACACCTCCGCCACCGGCAAGACAGCCTTTGTGGAACCGGCTGAAATCATCGAACTGGAAAACGAGATATTCACTCTTCACGCCGAGGAGACGCAGGAAATCCAGCGCATCCTCGCCGCGTTCAGCGACTTTGTGCGCCCGTATGTCCCGGATCTCATCAACTCTGCCGAATATATCGGCGAGATAGACTTTCTGGTCGCCAAGGCTCAGGTCGCCCTTGACTTCAAGGCCGGGATGCCGATCATCTCAACGGAAGGCGAACTTGCCCTGAGAAAGGCCAGGCATCCGCTTCTGGAGAGGGCTCTGGCGAAAGAGAAGAAGACCATCGTCCCGGTTTCCATCATTTTGACCCCGACCAAGCATATTCTTTTGATCTCCGGACCTAACGCCGGCGGCAAGTCGGTGTGCCTGAAGACCACGGGACTGTTGCAGTATATGTTCCAGTGGGGGATGCTGATCCCGACCTCCGAAACCTCGGAACTTCCTGTTTTCGACAGGATTATGGTCAGCATCGGAGACGACCAGAACATCGAGAATGACCTCAGTACCTACAGTTCGTTCCTGGACGATATGAAGACGATGCTCGGGAAAGCCGACAGCAAGACCTTGATATTGATAGACGAGTTCGGATCGGGAACCGAGCCGGCTGCCGGCGGAGCGATCGCCGAGGCTATCCTCAGCGAGATGGACAAGAGAGGGGTTTACGGGGTCATCACGACACACTACACAAACCTGAAGCTCTACGCTTCGGGATCCGAAACCGGGGTCATCAACGGAGCGATGCAGTTCGACGCCGCCAAGATCCAGCCTCTGTTCAAGTTGGACATTGGAATGCCAGGCAACTCGTTCGCCTTCGAGCTAGCCCGAAAGATGGGCCTTCCGGAAAGCATCGTGAAGGATGCCGAGGCCAGGGCCGGAGAGGAGTTCGTCGGGATGGAAAGGAACCTTCGCAAGATCGTGCGCAACCGCCGTGCCCTGGACGAGAAGCTCCAGAGGATCAAGAACACGGACAAGACCTTGGAGAACATCACCGAGCGCTACCAGAAAGAGCTTGAAGGTCTGAAACAGACCAAGAAAGAGATTCTGGACCAGGCCAAGAAGGAGGCCCAGGAGATCGTTCAGGGAGCCAACAAGACGGTGGAGAACACGATCCGCACCATCAAGGAGTCACAGGCGGACAAGGAAAAGACTTCCGATGCCAGAAAGGCTCTTCAGGATTTCGTCTCTTCGCTTCAAACCAAGAAGGAGAACGACCAGAAGAACCACGATGACTACATTGACAAGAAGCTCAAGCAGCTGGAAGACAGAAAGATGCGCCGCAACGCCCGCAAAGGCAAACCTCAGGACGGAACACAGTCGGAGGCTTCGGAGCAATTCCGCGGAGGCGTGTTGAAAGTAGGCGAGAAAGTACGGGTAAAGGACAACGGTATGGTCGGCGAGGTCATCAGGGTCTCCAACAAGGCCGTGACCGTGGCGGTCGGCAACATCACCAGCAAGATGCCTCTCGACAAGGTTGAGAGAATTTCTTCCAATGAATATAAGGCCGCGGTGCGGGAGACCATCAAGCCTCGGGCCGCACAGGATGATTCAGGACTCAGAGAGCGCAGACTGGCGTTCTCTCCTGAGCTGGACGTGCGCGGAGAGCGGGTCTCGGATGCCTTGGACATCGTTGTGCACTACATCGACGATGCGATTATGCTGAACATCGGCTCCGTCCGCATCATCCACGGCAAAGGCACTGGAGCGCTGCGCGATGAATTGCAGAAATATCTCAGGACGATTCCTGGTGTCACATCCGTCCACGATGAGCAGGTTCAGTTCGGGGGCTCTGGAGTGACGATCGTGACTTTGGGATAGCCGGACAACAATAAAGGATAAACTATGAAAAACATTGAGAATACGGTCACTCCACGGATGACGCTGGGGAAGATGGGCGAGGATGTCGCCTGCGGGTTCCTGTCCGGGAACGGACACACCATCATCGAGCGGAACTTCAGGACCGGTCATCTGGAGATTGACATCATCAGTCTGGACAGGAATGGTGTGCATTTTGTGGAGGTCAAGAGCCGGATGGCGCCGGTGGCGGTCTCCCCCGAGGAGAACGTGACGGCGGCCAAGCAGAAAAAGGTGGCGGAAGCCGCGTCAAGGTACCTGCGGATGTCCAAGGACAAACGGATCTCAGGTGATCTGGAAGTCAATTTCGATGTCGTGGCCGTGACGTTTGACGGAGGAAAGGAGATTGTGGAATGGTTCCCGAACGCGTTTTACCCGATGTACCTTTGAATGGTCACTGAGCCTGTCGAAGTGACCACATTGATTCGAGAAAATATGCTAAGCACTAAGATATGAACAAAGATAACCGATACTGTGTGATAATGGCCGGAGGCACAGCGAACCGCTTCTGGCCTGTAAGCAGAGAGACAAAGCCAAAACAGTTCCTAGACATTTCCGGCACCGGAAAGTCTTTCGTCAGAACGACTTACGAGCGGTTCTCGGAAATAGTCCCGAAAGAAAACATCATCATCGTCACCTTGACCAGATTCGCGGAGCTGGTCCATACCCAGATCCCCGAGCTGCCCGAAGGCAACCTCCTGCTGGAGCCCTACGCCCGCAACACGGCCCCCTGCATAGCCTACGCCACCTACAGCATCCTCAAGCGCGATCCCGAAGCGACCGTCATCGCCACCCCGGCGGACCACATCATCACGGACGAGGACAAATTCAAGGCAGCCATCCTTAAGATGATGGAATATGCCGAAAACAAACCGGCCCTGATGACCTTGGGAATCCACCCTACGAATCCGGACACGGACTACGGTTACATCCAGGCGCCAAGGAGCAAGGACAACGCTGACGCTGACACTCCTCTGAAAGTCAAGACTTTCACAGAGAAGCCTGACAAGGCTTTGGCCGAGGTGTTCTGCAAGACCGGGGAATTCTACTGGAACTCGGGTATATTCATTTGGAAGGCATCGGTAATCAGGGAAGAGATGGAGAAATATATTCCTGATGTCACCTCTGTTTTCGCCGGTTGGGAAGACGCGTTGGGCAGCGACAAGGAGCAGATATTCCTTGAGAAGGTATATTCAGACTGCCCGAAGGTTTCCATCGACTACGGTGTGATGGAAAAGACGGACAGGGCCTGGCTCTACTGCGGGGATTTCGGATGGTCAGACATTGACGGTTGGGACTCCCTGTTCAGGAACTACGACAGGAAAACCAAGGACGGTAACGTTGTGTTCACCGACAAGATCCTGGCGGAAGGCAACAAAGACAGCCTTCTGGTAAGCTCTAACCCTAAGAAACTCTACGCCATCAAAGGGCTGAAGGACTATGCGGTGGTCGATACCGGTGACGTTCTCCTGATCTGCCCGAAGGACGACAAGCAGTTCAAGGATTTCCTTTCCGGCCTCGGTATGCCGGAGTACGAGGATTTCCGGTAGGACAACCGTGGCGGCCAACGCCTTGATAATCAACAATAAAAGCGAAGACCTTGTGCCGAATCCAGCACAAGGTCTTCGCTTATTACACTGACAGACAATCCCTTAGGTGCCACGAACGGCGACCGGGACCATCTTCAACGTCTATGATATTCCTACTTCTTCAAGTTCTTGAAAAGTGTGGAGAGGGTCGATGCTGCGGAAGCGATCTCCTTAGCGTTTGACACCGTGTTGGCGCCGGCCTTGGAAGACGCTATCTTGGTGATCGCCTCGGTGGCCGCTGACTTGGCCGCGTTGCTGGCCACAAGGATGATCGCCAAAGCGGCGACAGCAAAAATTTTTAACGCTTTCATCTTTAATATATTGAATATTATTTACTTGACGAATGCGTAGGAGAAGCCTTGAATCTGGTTCCAGGCGCCACGGGTGAAGTCAGGGACCTCGACAGGGGCGTTGCCGTTCTCCATCGAGATCTTTCCGAGCTCGGTGAGGCAGCACCACTCGGCCATATCATAGACATCCATATCGAGAGGAAGGCCGTTCCTGAGACAGTAGATCAGACGGTAATCCATAATGAAATCCATTCCGCCGTGGCCGCCGACCTGCTTGGCGAGAGCCTCCAGCTCAGGGGTAAGGATCGGGTTGCGGTTCTCCTCAAGCAGTTTGCTCAGCTTGTCTCCTGAATAGACAACCTCACGGCCAAGATTCTGGAAATCCGTCGATGTGCCTTCGGAAGCATTCTCGCGCAGGCACACCTGCTGGACAGGATACTTGCCCACATAACCGTCACTGCCGACAATCTGGTACATACGGCTGTAAGGGCGCGGAGTCATCACATCGTGCTCCACAAGGATGGTCTTGCCTTTCTCTGTGGAGATCATCGTCATCGTGACATCACCGTTCTGAAAATCATCGCATTTCTCCCCGCTCTTGGCCTCTACGTGCTTAGGACCGTTGACGGCCTTGGTCTCCATCGCGACAAGAGTCTTGAAACGGTCACCTCTGTGGATGTTCATAACCTGGCAGACAGGACCCAATCCGTGCGTAGGATAGACATCTCCCTTGTGGGCCTGGTTGAAATCAAGCCTCCAGTTTCTCCAGTAGGCGTTCCAGAACGGATCCAGATTGTGATGATAGGATCCTTCTCCGTGGAGAATCTCGCCGAGACTTTTCAGACAGTCTGGGGGCGGTGGCAGGGGCGGCAGCGCGAAGCGGCGTGACAGCCAACCCTTTGACAGTCAACCAAATAGAGCAACAGCCTAGTGCCAAATCCGACACCAGACTGTTGCTCTATTCCACTGATTTACAACACGTTATCCGCCACGGATCCCACGGCATCCCATCCATTCCCCCATCCCAATCTCCATCCCCCCACAGTCGCTCTATCTAATGCCACCTTCGGCTACCCAGAGTTATCAGAGCTGCCACGGAGCCACCACGGGAATCAGATGATGACTCCGCCGTCAACCGGGAGGACGGCGCCGGTGATGTACGAGGCCATGTCGCTGGCCAGGAAGAGGAACGCGTCGGCGACCTCATCAGGCTCACCTACCCTGCCGATAGGAATGCGCGCCACCAGAGGCTTTATCAAAGCCTCCGGGAGGTTAGCGACCATGTCGGTGCGAGTCACGCCCGGAGCCACGGCATTGACCCTTATCCCACGGGGAGCCAGTTCCCGGGAAAGGGATTTCGTCAGGCCGTTGACAGCGAACTTGGTGGTCGGGTACAGACAACCGGACGGCTGACCGTAAAGACTCACCACGGAGCTGGTGTTGAGGATGACACCGCCGCCGTCCGCCTCCATCAACCTCGCCGCAGCCCTGCTGCAGACAAACACCGCCTTGAGGTTTATGTCCAGAATCCTGTCCATTTCCTCATCGGTGTAGTCATTGAGAGGAAGCGCCTGCGAGATACCGGCGTTGTTGACAAGGATGTCAAACCTTCCAAACCTTGCTAAAACCTCATTGAACGCATTCTCTACAGAGGAAGAATCTGTGAGATCCGGGGCAATCGCCAAAATCTTGGCCTCAGGCAACTCGAAAAGGAGTTTTCCAAGCGCCGCGTTGGCGGTCGCGGGCTTCGAGCCGCACAGGGCTACGGAAGCGCCAGCCTCAAGGAATTTCTTCACGACCGCGTAACCTATGCCGCGCGTGCCACCTGTGACCACCGCGACCTTGCCTTTTAATGAAAGTTCCATAACTCCGATTCTTGAAAACCTCTACTTGGCAAAGGCGTAGGAGAAGCCTTGGATCTGGTTCCATGCGCCACGGGTGAAGTCTGGGACCTCGACAGGGGCGTTGCCGTTCTCCATCGAGATCTTGCCGAGCTCGGTGAGGCAGCACCATTCAGCCATATCATAGACATCCATATCGAGCGGAAGGCCGTTCCTGAGGCAGTAGATCAGGCGGTAGTCCATAATGAAATCCATTCCGCCGTGACCGCCGACCTCTTTCGCAAGGGCCTCAAGCTCAGGGGTAAGGATCGGATTGCGGTTCTCCTCAAGCAGTTTGTTCAGCTTGTCTCCTGAATAGACAACCTCACGGCCAAGATTCTGGAAATCAGTGGAAGTGCCTTGAGTGGCGTTCTCACGGAGGCAAACCTGCTGGACAGGGTACTTGCCAACATAGCCGTCACTGCCGACAATCTGGTACATACGGCTGTAAGGGCGCGGGGTCATCACATCGTGCTCCACAAGGATGGTCTTGCCTTTCTCCGTGGAGATCATCGTCATCGTGACATCACCGTTCTGGAAATCATCGCATTTCTCTCCGCTCTTGGCCTCGACGTGCTTAGGACCGTTGACGGTCTTGGTCTCCATCGCGACAAGAGTCTTGAAACGGTCACCCCTGTGTATGTTCATAACCTGGCATACAGGGCCGAGGCCGTGCGTAGGATAGACATCGCCCTTGTGTGCCTGATTGAAATCAAGCCTCCAGTTGCTCCAGTAAGCATTCCAGAATGGATCCAGATTGTGATGATAGGATCCTTCTCCGTGGAGAATCTCGCCAAGAAGTCCCTTCTGGGCCATCGTCAAGGCTGTCAGCTCAAAGAAGTCATAGCAGCAGTTCTCCAGCATCATACAATGCTTGCGGGTCTTCTCGGACATATTCACAAGAGCCCAGATGTCCTCAAGAGAGGCGGCGGCAGGAACCTCGACGGCGACATTCTTGCCGTGCTCCATCGCATAGAGTGCGATCGGAACGTGATGCTTCCAGTCCGTGCAGATGTAAACGAGGTCGATGTCGTCACGGTCGCAAAGCTCTTTGTAGGCCTCGGTGCTTCCGGAATATCCGACCGCCTTAGGGAATCCTCTGTCTTCCAATGTCTTCTGAGCCTTTTCTACACGGTCGGCCTCCACGTCACAAAGTGCTGTGATCTTCACTCCAGGGACGTAGGTGTAACGGGCCACAGCATCTGAGCCGCGCATTCCGATGCCGACAAAACCGACACGGACAGTGTCCATAGCTGGGACGGTCAGCCCAAGCACGTTCTCCTGACCGGCAGGACGGGCTGGGGTCTCAACCTTGATCGGGCCTTCTTCCTTCGAAGTGGCACAGGATACCGCCAAAGCAAGCGATAGGATGGCGAACAAATTTCTGAACTTCATTGTTTATTAGTATTTAAATTATGTTTCTGACGCAAAGATATCATAATTAAGCGGAAAAGCCTAAAAATCATATTTCATCGCGCGCTCCGCACTCATTGCCTTCGCCGGGACGAGAGCGAAACGGAACGAATAGTCCTTGTCGCTCCACAGGCACCTGTCTTCATCAGGCCTGGCGCCCCAGCTGTCATATCCTCCGATTCCGCTTTGCGCAAGATCAATGCAAACCTCCACGAAATCCCTCTCGACATAATCATTTATGTGGGTCTGGCGACGAAGCCGGTTCTTTGCCTTCACCGGGTCATTCTCGGTCAGCGGGCCTTTGTTCTCCCACTGATAGTCACGCTGAACCGCCTCCTCGGAGTCAAGATCCTCGACGGAGCAACGAAGAGCGTTGAACTCGAAGCGTTCCGAACGGATGGTCAAACCTCCGATGGCAAGATATTCACAGTCAGCGTGATGACCACATTCCTGAGGACGCACATAGCGGACATATTCCTTCGCCGCGGACGATGAATATTTCCCGATGAGGGTCCCGCTGAACCTGTCGCTGTAGTTCTCCTCCGGACCTCTGCCCAAATAGGTGAAGGAGTCGGCGGAAGCAGGCAGCCTCAACCGGAATCCGACGCGCGGCACATCAACCGGCTTAGCAGACTTAACACCCTTGAAATCAGAGCTTACCGAAAGGATTCCTCCTTCAAGAAGAGTATAGCGTACAATGAATATATTCCCACTCGTAAGCGTATATTCAGCGACTATCGATTCCCCGTCGAAATCCGCCTTGACATCGAACTCCCGGCTGGAAGTCTTGAACGCCTGGCAGCGTGACGGCATCCCGTTGCCGTAGTCATTGTCGGTCGGAGCTCGCCAGAACAGTGGCCTAAGGCCGAAATCATCGTTGAACATATTCTTTCCTTTGAATGAATATGACCGCAGACATCCAAGGGTCTTGTCAAAGACAATGGAAGCCTTGGTTTTAAACGTGACGGCATCCCTCCATTCAAGAGTTATCGCGGACTCATCCTGCGTCATTCTTATGTCAAAGGCATAGGCAGGAATCTCCTGACGGGCCGCATCCGACAGTTTAATCTGGTCGTAACCAATCACATAACCTTTCGGAAGCAATCCTTCTTTCTCAGCGGTGAGAATCTCGAATGTAATCAAGCAATCCTTATCAGACGGCAGGTCCGGTAACCCGACACTGAAATCCTCGTCGGACTGCGGCGCGGCGGAAAGCCTGATGTCGCCGGAAGCGAGCCTGCTGCCGTCAGCAATAACGGTCCATTTAAGAATATGTTTGTCCAAACTCCTGAAATAGAATCTGTTCGTCAAGCGGAACTGCCCCTTTGAAGCATCGACCGGAGTAACGGCAACATCCTGATAGACGTGTTTGACCTCGGCCATCGCAGGATGCAGACTACGGTCCGGAGCGATGATTCCGTTGCAGTTGAAATTGCCGTCGCTCGGAGTGTTCTCACCATAGTCTCCACCGTAGGTCCAGTACATACGCCCCTCGGCATCGGTCTCGTAAAGCCCCTGGTCAATCCAGTCCCAAATGAATCCGCCCTGAAGGTTAGGATATTCATAGATGTACCTCCACTGGCGGTCGAGCGAGCCGTTGGAGTTGCCCATCGCGTGGGAATATTCAGAAGGCACCACAGGCTTGCCATAGCCGCTCTCCCCCATCTTATGGAACCATTCCGAGCCAGGGTATTGCGGGACGAGCATATCCGTGTTCCATTCATATTCAGCGCGCTCGTAGCAGACAGGCCTGTTCTGGCCGTCCTTTTCCAAGGCTTTCAGCTCCCTATAGGTGTCGTAGAAATTGCATCCGTTTCCGGCCTCGTTGCCGAGCGAGAGGATCGTCACGCACGGATAGTTGCGGGTCCGGTAGTACATATTCAGGATCCTGTCACGGTGCTGAGGCAGCCAGTCAGGATTGTTGCCGAGGGTTCTGGTGAGTTTGTAGCCCATTCCGTGGGACTCGATGTTAGCCTCGTCATAGACATAGAATCCATACTTGTCGCAGAGCTCGTAGAAAAGCCGCGGCTGCGGATAGTGGCAGGTCCTGATGGCGTTGATGTTGTGTTCCTTCATCAGACGCAGGTCGGTCAGAATGTCTTCCTTGGTGACGTAATGGCCGGTGAACTGATTGTGTTCGTGGATATTGACACCCTTGAACTTGACTGGCTGGCCGTTCACAAGGAACTGATTGCCGACAATCTCAAGACGGCGGAAACCGACGTTTGCCTTGGCGTATTTTCCTTCGACAAAGAGAAGCAAGGTGTATAGATCCGGGGTCTCGGCAGACCATCTCCGAACATCCTTAATAGCTGATTGCCACTGCTTTACGCCTTGTACCATTTCCGCGTTTCCTTTCGCGGTCTCGTTGCCATCGGCATCCAAAAGGGTCCAACTGACATTGATCGGCTTAGACGAATTGACGCTCAGGCGGAAATCCCCGGTGCTAAGGTCATCTGCCAGCGTCGAGACCACATTCCAGTCAAAATCCTCCGGAACGGTGGCCGGCTCTCTTGACAGATAGACATCACGCTCGATTCCGCTGATGCGCCAGAAATCCTGACACTCAAGGTAACTGCCAGTGCTCCATCTTGTTACGACCATCCTGAGATCCGCCTCCTTGCCGCTTCCCACATAAGGAGTAATATCATAGCGGACCAGATCCTTGGAGTCCTCGCTGTAGCCCACAAACGTCTCGTTGACAAATACATACACTCCTCCTTTCACTCCGCAGAGGTTCAGGTAGCACTTCTCCCGCACCCCGAACTCAGGCGTGAATTTCCTTGAATATACTCCCGTAGGGATCTTGTCCGGAAGCTGCGGCGGCTGCGGGTTCCTCGGGCAGAACTCGTAAGGATGGTTCACATAGATCGCCGTCCCGAATCCCTGGACCTCCCAGTTTCCAGGCACCTTGATGGCTGATGGAGCCTTATCCGGATCCGCCAGCATATCCTGCACGGAATCGTAGTAACGGAAATCCCAGACACCATTCAGGGAAGAATAGTTCGGGCTTGCCTCAATCTCTTTTGACAAAGCGTCTTTGGCCGAATTAAAGAAAACCGTCTCGTGCCTCCGAGTCACGGCATTCCCCTCCGTAACAACTTTTTGGTCAAGATGTTCAGTGAAGTCAGTGCCTTTTTTCTGCGCCGTGATGGCCGAGCTGGCCAACAAAGCAGCCAAAGCGGTAATAATATAAGGTCTGATATCCATAAAGTTTATTGTTTATTATGCGGTATATCCATCAGTTCTTAAACAAATCATCAAGCGTCACAACGTAGGGCCTGTTGGAAAAATTTGGCCTCGCAGACATTTATCACCTGATCCCCACTTCCCTTCCTATGATTTCTTTCGCCATATTCATTATCGCTTTGCGACAAAGGTAAAATAAATCGAGTTACCGCACAAGAATAAATTTTATTGTCTTGCGACAAGTGCTGATTTTAGACGGTTGTCGCAAAGGTATAATATAAAAACTATGCGCACCTGAGTGTTATGGGCATATTCTCAAATCAGCTTCATTTTGTGTGAGAGGACTGATATTGCGCACGAGATTCCTTTTTTCTATCTTTGCGGGGCTCCGGTTGGAGAATCACATAATGTACATTGAATATTTCTAAAAAAAGAGGATAGATGAACGAAAGCAAAAGAATCGTATTCCTGGACTATGTGCGTGTGTTCGCGTGCTTTCTGGTTATGCTGGTGCACGCCAGCGAGAATTTTTATCCGGGACCGGGAGCAACCGATATGGCTGGTCCTCAGTCATTTCTGGCCAATGAGACCGACAGGCTGTTCGTGTCGCTTTACGATGGGTTCTCCAGGATGGCGGTGCCGCTTTTTATGATCGTATCTGCGTTTCTGCTGGCTCCGATGAAGAAAGGGATGTCAGCCAAGGAGTTCTACAAGAGGCGATTCACCAAGATTGTACCGCCGTTCCTCATTTTCGCGGTTCTCTACTCCACGCTTCCTCTGCTTTGGGGACAGATAGACATACAGACAAGTGTCCGCGACCTGACGCATATTCCTTTGAACTTCCCGTCACTTGCCGGGCATCTGTGGTTCATATTCCCTCTTCTGAGCCTGTATCTTTTCATTCCGGTAATATCCCCGTGGCTTGAAAAGGTCGGCAAACGAGAGGAGAGGTTCTTCATCATCCTGTTCCTGATCTCCACCTGCATCCCGTACCTAAATCGTTGGTTCGGAGAAGTTTGGGGACAATGCTTCTGGAACCAGTACCATCTGCTCTGGTACTTCTCCGGCTTCCTTGGTTACCTCGTGATGGCGCACTACATCCGTGTACACCTTGACTGGGACTCGCGTAAGAAGATGACTATCGGAGCGGTACTGATGACCGTAGGAGCGATTGTCACTATTCTTTCGTTCTATGTACAAGCCACGCCGGGAATTGTCATCAGCACTCCGGTGCTTGAAGTAGGCTGGAATTTCTGCACAATCAACGTGGCTTGCCTCACAGCCGGAACATTCCTGATGTTCTCCTGCATAAAGCGTACGGAAGCGCCGAAGATCATCACACGGCTTTCCAAGCTAAGCTACGGAATGTACCTGATGCACATCTTCTGGCTGCATCTCTGGTCAGTGGTGTCCATCCAGACGCTCCAGCTGCACACCGCGGCGGCGATTCCGTTCATCGCAGTCTGCACATTCGTCTGCTGCGCCCTGACCTCCGAACTCCTTTCACGACTTCCGGGCAGCAAATGGATCATCGGGGTGTAAACCAGGAATATTCCTGCAATCGGTAACCATAAGCAACGCCGCTCAAGGCTTCGATGCATAGATAAACGTGGAGAATAAACACCTGACGGACAACTAATTAAACACCCATCCTTCCACCTTAAACAGTGGAGAGGATGGGTTGTCAACATATTCACTTACAACCATTTGGCCTCCACGGCCATTCTGTTGTTATGTGCGATATACAGGCTACAATTTCGCGATGGCGGTGACGATCTGGTCGCCGAGGCCGATGATGTAGCCCTCGGTTGTGAAGAAGACGCGGTTGAAGGTGTCGGCGAGAAGGAAGTACGGCATCCGGCGGTCCTTCAGGTCGAGTCCGTCAGGGATTATGCCGAAATGGACGTTGGACGGGAGCGAGGAGGAATATTCCTTGAGCCATCCGAGACCTTCAGCGGTGGTCAGAAGCAGGATCGGACGGTTCCAGGACTCCAGTTTCGCCTTCGCGGCGATGATGTCGTTGATTGCGTGGACGGACGGCTCCTGCCGAGGGGTCAGGAAACCGATCACATAGAACCCGCGGCCGGTGGTCGAAAGAACCGAAACAGGTTCTGAATCAGGCTCCACCTTGTACTTTGTTTCCGCATCGAACGAACCGATTACGGACAGTTTGTCCTCCGGAATGGTGATGCGGAGATCAAGCGTCGTGGTCTCGCCCTCCTTGACGGAGAACTGCTGCATTGTGACAGGCACGCTGCCGTCGGAAAGACGGTTGCCGCTGACAAGCACATAATCACCGACATCGAGCGAAGTTCCTTTCTTGAATATATTCGCCCAGCTGACGCCTCCGCCCATATCCACCTGACCTTCATCGAAGGAAAGCAGCTTTGTGCGGCCGTTCTCTATCTTGCTGACAGTGAAATGGGAATAGTAGCCAGGATTGGCAAGGATAGCCGTAGGCTCGTAGTTCAGGACCAGCTTCCCGGTCGGAGCCACAACCTGTGAGGAAGCCTCGAAATCCACATCAACCCACTGACCGTCAGTCCTATACTGAATTTTCCCGGTCACAGGATCCTTGCGCGCGTCGATCCCGAGAGTCCTTGCGAGAGCGACAAAGAATATATTCCTGGAGCGAATGTCCGCCATCCGAGCCCTATAAACGCCAATCGGAGACATCGGAATGCTCCAAGCCTTAGGGTCACGCAGCACGGTGATGCTGTCCTGAACCCATTTGATCAGGTTAGAAGGAACAGATAGCTCCTCCCTTGACAGTTCAGCGCCGAAGCGACCAGCAAAGAACGACTTGTAAGGACTAAGGAACTCGTTCTCGACCCTCGGGCAGAGAATGGCGTCAGAAGCATTGTAGCTGTCATCCAGAATAGCCCTCGTCACATCGATCATATCCTTATTGCTCAAGGATTTGAGAAGATCAAGAGCCCTTGCGTCCGGATGATCATCCAAGAACTTTTCGATCACTTCGTGATTGCCGGCGGAGAACGCCAGAAGCCTTCCTTTCTCAGAACTGTCCGTGGCAACGAATGTGGCCATATAAGCCTTTCGGATGCTGTCCTCCTGATCGAAACGCCTGTCATTCTCAACACGTTGCTCCGGAGTGACCTCAGGAATATTCGCGGTCTCCGGCGGCGGTACTATCATCATTGACTGAGGATCAAAGGAATGCTGATCGGAAATCGTGATCTTAACCTCGGTGTCCTTGCCGAAAGAGACTTTTGAATAGCCATACTTGCCATTCTTCGAGGCCCAGGCCATCATATCCCCCATTCCGGCGGTCAGGAATGTACGACCCTGAGCGTCAGTGTATTTTGAAAGAGCGGGATAGAACTCGGCATAGTTGTAGATCTTGAAATCAACCAAGGCGCTGTCAACCGGGGAACCGTTCTCATCCACAACCGTAAAATCCACACGGGCGGTTTTGGCGTAATTGTCAATCAGATTGATTTCCGTGAAGTTAGGACCGACCATAACCTTTTCCTCCGGACCGTCATAGTTTCCGAAAACCCTTGTGTGCATCAAAAGCCCTCGGCTGGCCGGGGAATTGAACCAGCCAAGATTCAGGACAGGCTCCGGCTCGCAGGCACCAAGGAAGTACCATTCTCCGTCAGCCCAGGCCTCAACCCAGGCGTGGTTGTCATCCGTGTGCGCCCAACGAGGAGTGTAAACCTGACGGGCAGGAATCCCGACCGCCCTAAGAGCCGCCACAGCGAACGTGGATTCCTCTCCGCAACGCCCCAACGAGCTCCTCATCGAAGAAAGCGGGGACAGGGTACGGGCGTCGGATGGCTTGTAGGTCAGCTTCTCGTGACACCAATGATTCACTTCCAGAATGGCATCCTTCATATTCATTCCTTCCACCCGTGGCTTCAACTCACGGTAGAAAACGACCCTTGAGGTGTCAAGGTTCTCATTGTTCGCCCTGATCGGCAGCACAAAATGCCTGAAAACCCTTTCCGGGACATTCCACCCCATCTCTTTGCGGGCGGCGAAGGACGAACGAATATTCTGGAGGTAATAGTCTGTGCTGTAATCTGTCACGTCCGCAAGAGGCATATAGGCATAGAGAAACTCCAAAGCCTCCAGTTCTTCGGTCGTCAGATAGAGGTCGCTGACAAAGCCGTTGGACTCCGTCAGGCATTTCTTGTCCTTGTCAACCGCAAAGAAAGCTTGCAGACGCTCCGGCCGCAACCTTTTGTCCAGATCAGCCTCGACACAGGCACGATAGGAAGCGTCGGTCATAAAATGATGAACCTCGCAGGATGAAAGCAGCGACAGAGCCGCGATCAGGGAGAAGAATGTCTTTTTCATAAATGAATATATTCAATCAGGTAATCTATGCTCAGAAATCTGAGGCGACTAATTTTAAGAACAACCCTCCCCTCCGGCAGCGATACCGGAAAGGAGGGCTGAATATTCTTTAATTATGGACCATAAAGGTCGGGGGCTACTACTCCTCTTCCTTCTCCTGAGCGGCGTACTCGGCAAGAAGCTTGGTCTGAACGTCACCAGGAACAGGCTGATAGTCAGCGAATGTCATCGTGAACGTCGCCGCGCCTGATGTCAGGGAGCTGAGAGTTGTGGAGTAGCGGTAAAGCTCAGCGAGCGGAACACGAGCCTTGAGGACTGAGAAGCCCTTGTCAGAGCTCATACCCTCGATGAGCGCCCTCTTGTTCTGAAGGTCTGACATACAAGCTCCCATATAGTCGGCCGGAGTCAGGATCTCGACATTGTAGATAGGCTCCATAATCTTCGGACCGGCGTTGCGGAAGGCCTCCTTGAAGGCGTTGCGCGCGGCGAGGATGAAGGAGATTTCATTGGAGTCAACCGGGTGCATCTTACCGTCATAGACGAAGACTCTGATGTCACGGGCGTATGAACCGGTGAGAGGGCCCTCGGTCATCTTGTCGTTGAGACCCTTGAGGATGGCCGGCATAAAGCGTGCGTCAATGGCACCACCGACAACGCAGTTGTAGAACTCAAGCCTTCCGCCCCATTCGAGGTCGAACTCTTCCTTGGTCTTGACGTTGAGGACGACATCCTTGCCGTCAATCTTGAACTTGTTCGTGAACGGAACGCCCTCAACGATAGGGCAGATGAGGATGGAGACCTCGCCGAACTGGCCGGCTCCACCTGACTGCTTCTTGTGACGGTAGGTGGCTGTGGCGACCTTCGTGATGGTCTCACGGTAAGGGATCTTCGGAGCGAACATAACGACCTTCACACCGAACTCGTTCTCCAGACGCCACTTGCAGACATTGATGTGCTGCTCGCCCTGACCACTGAGGATGGTCTGTTTGAGTTCCTTTGAATATTCAACGATGATCGTAGGATCCTGTGCGGATATCTTGGAGAGAGCCTCGCCAAGCTTGGTCTCGTCGTTCTGGGACTCGGCCTTGATGGCGCAGCGGTACTTGGAGGCAGGGAAGACGATGTGCTCGTAGGCGATGCCGGAGCCAAGCTGCGAAAGGGTGACGTTGGTCTTACCGGAACGGAGCTTGACTGTACATCCGATCTCACCGGCCTGAAGTCCGGTCACTTTCTCCTTCTTCGCGCCGGCGACAGCGTAGATCGCCGAAAGCCTTTCCTTGTCACCGGTCTCAGGGTTCTCAAGATCCATACCCTCAGTCAGATGACCGGACATAACCTTGAAGTAGGAAACCTCACCGAGATGCGGCTCGACGTCTGTCTTGTAAATGAATATGGAAGTAGGGTTCTCGGATTTGCACTCGACGACATTGCCGTCCTTGGTGACAGACTTGGTCTCAGCAGGGGAGATGGCGGTCTTGATGGTGAACTCCATAAGCCTCTTCACACCGATGTCCTTCTTGCCTGAGAGACAGAAGATAGGGAGCACGCCACCCTGGCGGATTCCCTTTCCGAGACCTTCGCGGATCTCGTCCTCGGTGAGTGAGCCGTTCTCGAAGAACCTTTCCATAAGCGTGTCGTCGAACTCGGCTGCCTTCTCGATGAGCTCCTGACGGAGAGTCTCGGCCTCGTCCATAAGGTTCGCAGGGATGTCAAGATCCTCACGGGTTCCGTTATCGTCCTTGAAATGATAGTATTTCATCTTGAGGACATCGATGAAGCCGTCAAATGAAGGGCCTGGGTTGACCGGGAATTGGACGATGATCGGCTTGTGGCCGAAAGTCTCCTTCATCTCGGCGATGGTCTTCTCCCAGTCGGCTTTCTCGGAGTCAAGCTGGTTGACAGCCACGATGAGAGGCAGCTTGTACTGGTCGGCGTAACGCGCGAAGATGTCTGTGCCCACCTCGACGCCCTGCTGTGCGTTGATGACAAGAATACCGTTCTCGCAAACCTTGAAGGCTGACACAGCGCCTCCGATGAAGTCATCGGAACCCGGAGCGTCGATCACGTTGAACTTCGTGTTCATAAACTCAGCGTAAAGCGGAGTGGCGAATATCGACCTCTGGTTGATTTTCTCGATTTCCTCATTGTCGGAAACAGTGTTCTTGTCCTCGACCGTGCCTCTTCTGGCGATCACCTTGCCCTCATAGAGCATGGCTTCAGACAATGTGGTCTTACCTGACTTGGCGCTGCCAATCAGAACCACATTGCGGATGTCTTTAGTAGAATATTCTTTCATTACTATAAGTTATTAATTATGAAATCATTGTTGGCAAAACTGCATTACGGGGAACAACTTGATAAAAATCGATTTACCCTTGGAAGTGCCTCATAAGTTCGCCGAAAGGCAAATCTAATAAAAAAATGTCCCAATAACAACACTATTCCATAATCTTTCTTAATGAATATTCTCGCAGCGACGGTAAAAATCGACCAGATCCTGTCCCTGCCAGCCAAGTTCGTCATAAATCATTTTATCCAACGACACCGGATCCGCGCCTATCCGTACGCATATTCCTGAAAAATCGGAAACCATCGAGAAAATCCTTTCCTCGTCCATCGCCCGCTCGAAAGCGGCATAATCTGATTCTGTTCGGTTCATAGCAAAAAAGCGTTTTCCGCAAATAACACAACTTCACCTGTAAAAAACAACCTTTGGTTGCAATTCAGCGGGGGTAAACACTACAAAATTTCTGTTTTTTATCAATTATATGTGTTTTTTATATCCCCGTGTTGCATTTTACAACCATAGGTTACAAATCACAAACACCACTTTTGGATATTTTTGTGGCTGAACAAAAGATGTTCACTGAATATGGACGACAAGACGATTAAGGTCAACCTTGAAAGGAAAAGAAACGAACTCGGTCTCTCGCAGACCGAGATGGCCCGCCGTCTTGACATATCTCTGAACGCCTATCGGAAACTCGAAAAGGGGAAGACCAGGATTCTGAACGAGCACGTCGGCAGGTTCGCCGAAGAGACTGGAGTCTCCGTTGCCGAGCTTGTGAACGGTTTCGAGCCGGTGAGTTCCTTCGAAAGCGGCCTCAACAACATAAAGGAAGCGTACGAAAAGAAATTCCGTGCCTTGGAAGAAAGCTACACAAGCGAGCTGAATGTTATGAGAGACGAGATCAAGCGACTGAACGAAAAACTCAAGGACAAGGAGGAGGTCATCTCGATGAACCGCAAGCTAATCAGCCACTACGAGAAAGAACTCGGACTAAAGACCGGTGAATAATGTCGGTTCAAGTTCCTTGGGGTGGAACGACCTACGGTGCCACGGTGTCAACCCGAATTTTTTGATGGCCTCGATGTGCTCTTTGGTCGGATAACCCATATTCCTGTCCCAGCCATATTCAGGATATTCCTTGGCCAGCTGGCGCATCTTCTCGTCCCTCCAAGTCTTTGCGAGCACAGACGCCGCCGCGATTGATGAATATGTCGCATCGCCGTGAACCACAGTGCTGTAGGTACCGAAGCCATATTCATCGAAAGGTCTGAAACGGTTGCCGTCGATCAGCAGGAAGTCCGGTTTAGGGTCAAGCCTCCTGACCGCACGCTGCATTCCGGTAACGGATGCCCAAAGAATATTCAATTCATCTATTTCCTCAGCGCTGACAGCCTCGACCGCCCAAGCGATCGCCTCACGCTCAATGATCGGCCTCAGGATATCCCTCGATTTCTCGCTCATCTTCTTGGAATCGTTCAGCAACGGGTGGTGGAAATCCGCGGGAAGGATCACGGCGGCGGCATAGACAGGGCCGGCAAGCGGCCCCCGACCGGCCTCGTCACAACCGGCTTCCAAACGTCCCGCCTCCATAAACGGCAGCAGATGTATCTCTTTCTTTATATTCATAAATTCAAACCTTGCCGGCGGACAATTCCTTTTGGTCACTGAGCCTGTCGAAGTGACCGGCGCTTCGACAAGCTCAGCTACCTTGGGTCAACCTCACTCCAGCCTGCCGGAAATGGCAAATATAACCAGAAATTTGAGTTTAAGCAGGAAATGGCTACTTTTGTTGGTTATTTCCGTTGGAAATGGCTACTTTAGTAAATATAACCGGTAATCTTTTTTGATTACAGACACAGACATATTTAAAAGAATTTGATATGAGAAAATTGATTTGTTCCGTCGCGGCAGCCCTCATGGTCGGATTCAGCGCGATGGCAGACGAGGGGATGTGGATGCTTCCGCTCCTCCAGAAACTCAATGCGGACGCGATGAAGGATCTCGGTTGCAGGCTCACCCCTGATCAGATCTACAGTGTCAACCATTCTTCACTCAAGGATGCCATCGTCATATTCGGCGGCGGCTGCACCGGTGAGATGATCTCAGACAAAGGACTGCTGGTGACCAACCATCACTGTGGCTACAGCAGCATCCAGCAGCTTTCCTCTGACGAGCACAACTACCTTGAGGATGGATTCTGGGCGATGAATAGCAACGAGGAAATCCCCGTTCCAGGACTTTCGGTAACGTTCCTTGTGAACATGAGCGATGTCACCGACGCGATCGAAGGAGCGAAGAGCGATGAAGAGAGAAGGACTGTTTCCGAAGCCCTTGTCAAAGCCTCAGAGGAGCAGAATCCTGGGTGCGACGTGGAGCTCACCTCCTTCTATAATAACAACGTGCACTACATCATTGTCTATAAGATATTCAAGGACATCCGTTTCGTGGGTGCCCCTCCGGCATCGATCGGAAAGTTCGGCGGCGAGACCGACAACTGGATGTGGCCGCGCCACACGGGCGACTTCTCGATGTTCAGGGTATATGCCGGCAAGGACAACGAGCCTGCTGAATATTCAGAGGACAATGTTCCTTACACTCCGAAACAGTCTCTGAAGATTTCCTTGAAAGGCATCAACGAGGGAGATTACACGATGATTATGGGCTACCCTGGCCGCACGCAGAGATACCAGACCGAAGCGCAGTTGAACCATATGATGGCACTGAACGACATAGCCATCGAGGCCAGAACCCTCCGCCAGGACATAATGTGGAAATGGATGGAGAAGGATCCTTCGATCAGGCTGAAATATGCCAACAAATATGCGAGCTCGGCGAACGGCTGGAAGAAGTGGATCGGTGAGAAGAAGGCGTTCAAGGACTTGAATATCATAGAGAAGGAGCACGACAAGGAGGCCCGTTTCCAAAAATGGGTCGATAAGAGCAAGAAGCGCTCAGCTCTCTACGGGACGGCGATCGCTGACATCGCCGCCGGAATCAAGACCAATGAGCAGGTGGATTTCGATGTCAAGCTCTTGAGCGAGACTGTTTTCAGACTTGAGCTCATGAATTTCACCAGCGCGTTCAACAGCGCTTGGCACAACAGCCTGAAGGCCGGTTCCGACACCGCGACGGCCAATGCCAAGGGTCTGGAGGCGATGAAGGCCGTCTATGAGGACTACTACGCTCCTCTGGACAAGGAAGAGACTGCCGCCCTGCTTAAATTCTACAGAGAGAAGGCAAGGCCGGAGAATTATCCGGATCTTGGAGAGGATTTCGCGACTCTGGACATTGACAAGTACGTCGATGAGTTGTTCAGAACCACTGTTTTGACATCCTACGAAAAGGCCGCCGAAGCCATCGGCAAGGACGGCATCGCCGCCATCAGACACGATCCGGTCAACAAGCTGTCCTCTTCCATCGTGAATGTCTTTGTCAAACTGCGCGGAGAGCAGAGTCAGGAGGCAAAAGACAAGATCAAGGTCGCATCCAAGGCCTATACCGCCGGCCTGATGGAATGGCAGAAAGGCAAGGCGATGTACCCGGACGCGAACTTCACGATGAGGCTCACCTACGGAACCGTGAAGTCATATTCCCCGAAAGACGCGGTCAACTACAGGTACTACTCCACCATCTATGGTGTGATGGAGAAAGAGGATCCCGACAACTACGAGTTCATCGTTCCGGCGAAGCTTAAGCAGCTCTATATCAAGAGAGACTACGGCCGCTACTCTATGCCGGACGGCAATCTTCCTTGCTGTTTCCTGACCACCAACGACATTACAGGCGGCAACTCCGGCAGCCCTGTCCTCAATGCCAATGGCGAGCTTATCGGACTGGCATTCGACGGCAACTGGGAGTCAATGTCAAGCGACGTGATGTTCGAGCCAGACCTCCAGAGGTGCATCTGCGTGGACATCCGCTACGTCCTCTTCCTCGTGGACAAGTTCGGCGGCGCCGGCTACCTCACAAAGGAAATGAATATTGTAAAGTAATCACTTATGACAGAACAGGAAATCTTAAATATTCTCACCGAGGTGGTCCACCCCGCCCAGGGCAGCAAAAGCATCATCGAGTTGGGGATGGTTCATTCCGTCTCCATCGACGGCAACAAGGTGACAGTCACCCTTGCCTTCCCGAAAAGGCGCGACCCTCTCACTGAATATCTTGTCGGAAGCACCCGCGCGACAATCATCCGCAACGCCCCGCAAGGAACTGAAGTTGAGGTCAGAACAGTAGTAAAGGAAGAGGCCCCTAAGAAGAAAGCCGGACTTGATCTCGGACTTGAGGAGATCAACAATGTCCGTCACATAATCGGTATCGCCTCCGGAAAAGGTGGAGTGGGCAAGTCAACGGTGGCGGTCAACCTGGCCGTGGCACTTGCCCGTCTCGGCTACAAGGTCGGACTCGCCGACGCTGATGTCTATGGCCCATCGGTTCCGCTGATGACCGGCACGGAAGGCGCCGTCCCAGAGGCCGAGCAGATCGCCGAGGGCAAGGAGGTCATCTACCCGATTGAGAAATACGGTGTGAAATGGATGTCCATCGGCTATTTCGCCGAGCCTGGCCAGGCCCTCATCTGGAGAGGCCCGATGGCCTGCAACGCGTTGAAACAGATGATTCTGCAAGTACGCTGGGGCATTCTGGACTTCCTGCTCATCGACATGCCTCCCGGAACCGGAGACATCCACATCTCCCTCGTCAACGACATCCCGATGGAGGGCGCGCTGATTGTCACGACACCTCAACCGGTAGCCCTCTCGGACGTGGAGAAAGGCGTGAACATGTTCCGTAACAAGAACATAGACCGCAAGATCTTCGGCCTCGTGGAGAATATGGCCTGGTTCACACCAGAGGAACTTCCGGAGAACAAGTACTACATATTCGGAAAGAATGGCGGCAAGGAGATGGCCGACAAGTACGGCATTCCTCTCCTCGGCCAGATTCCGATTGTCCAGAGCATCCGTGAAGGCGGAGACTCAGGTGAGCCCTCCGCCCTCTCCACCCGTCCGGACGGACAGGCATTCATCGACCTCGCCGGCCGCCTCGCACAGGCCGTGGAGTCGTAGTACCTGACTGCCAAAGTCTTACCGTATTGTCTTTGGTAGATAACAGCCTAAGGCAATACGCTATCTAAATGAGCGTAAACGCTTTACCCGCCACCGACTGATAATGAGCCAGTGACGGGTAATTAGTTGTCCATCAACGAATAAAGCGATGTCCTGATGCGGAATCTGGCACCAGGACATTGCTCTTTTAATTCGTTATCAATGAGTTAAATGCCACGAGAATATTCCTAAATGATCGCGCCGAATTTACGTACAGTGCCCACAAGGGTCTTGATGTCGATGTCCTGCACGTTCCGTCCTTCGGAGATACTTTGGGCCGCGGCGGCACCCGCAGCCTGACCTGTTCCCATGCAGCTCGCCATCACACGCAGTGACGCGAGAGCCTGACGGTCAGTGGAGATGCAACGCCCGGCAACAAGCAGGTTAGGATATTCGGGAGCGATGAGAGCCCTGTACGGCACATACGCCGGCTGCTTGAGATCGACACGCATCTGTTTGGTACCCTTGCTTGCGTGCATGTCAATCGGGTGTATGCCACGCGAGATGCCGTCCTCATAGTGGAAGCCGCTTACATATTCATCGGCGGTGACGGTGTGGACACCTTTGATGCGACGGGACTCACGCACGCCGGCCTGAGGTGCGGTTGAAGCGACGTAGCTGTCCTTGAATTCAGGGAAATTCTCTTTAAGCAACGATGCGAAAAGGAATATGTCCTCTCGCAGCTGGCACTCAGCAGCGGTGAAATTACGGTTGTCAGTGGACACGGCGGCACGGCGGGTGATGTTGACAGCCACGCTGCCTTTGTGGAGCACGTTGTTGAACCAAGGCCCCCCAAAGTCTGGAATCTCGGGATGTGTTTCCTTCAGCGCAAGAAGCTTCTCTCTGACCGGACGGCACTGGCTCGGACCGTTTATACCGTTGTGGTACATACATTTATTAAGCAGTTCACTGTCAGTGTCAACTCCCGAAAGAATGAAGCAGAAGGATGATGGCTGGACCTCGTTGTCCGGATTATCCTGCATAGGAACCCCAGCCATATTCGCAAGGTCAGCATCGCCAGTGCAGTCTATAAATCTTTTTGCCTCAAGACTTTCCAGACCATTCTTGTTTTCAATGATCACAGAGGTCACGCGCTTGCCATCCATCTCGCAGCCGATCATGGCCGAATGCATGTAGAGGTCAACACCAGCCTCCAGAACAATTCTCTGACAACAGAGCTTGTAGAGTTCAATGTCAAAGTCGATGTTCGCTTTCGGCCACTCAATGAAAGCGCCGCCCATGGATTCGAGCCTCTGCACGAACTCCCACGGGATGCCGCCGATAACGAGATCGTTGTCTTTCGCGAAGACGCTTATAGGGGTCACATAGCCGGTGGTGGCCATGCCTCCAAGGAAGCCGTAACGCTCAATGAGAGCTGTCTTCGCCCCCTGACGCGCCGCGGTCACCGCAGCGATGAAACCGGCAGGGCCTCCACCTGCGACAACAACGTCATATTTACCGGCTAAAGGAGCCAATTTCCTGATTTTATCAGTTTTACCATCTTGTCCAACACATGAGACAAGTTCCGGAGCAACCGCTATCGCGGCCAATCCTGTCACTCCTCTTTTAAGAAAAAGTCTTCTTGATATCTCTGACATGATTATATGATTCTATTCTTACACCTGAATATTTGGGGTCACAACAGCTTCCAAAATTATCGCAGACAAAAGTAACGAATTTGTACTGATCCCGAAAACCTGAACGTCATAAAACACCACGGCAAGATCAGTTGTTCCTGCGTGAAAAGATGAGGCCTGCGATGGAGAGAACCAGAAGGATGAACAAAGTCATGGACGAGGCTCTGGAGGCTTTTGCGCCGATGGAATAGGCCTTCGGCTCAAAGCGCATCACGATGTCGTGCTCTCCGGCAGGGAGATTGGCGGCACGGAAAATCCAGTCGGCACGAAAGAGGTCCAGAGGAGCGCCGTCAACCGTGGCGGTCCAACCATCAGGGTAGTAAATTTCACTGAATATGGCCGTGCGGGCTGTTGATGCGCTGTAATGGTAACGGAGTTCGTTCGGGGCATAGGAGGTCATCCGGATGAAGTCAGTGGCCGGGACATCTGCAGAACCGTTGGTGAAAACATTTGCGAAACCTTCGCGTGCCTCAGTGAAATCCGCACCGATTACGGCGGTGTGTCTGATATCCACAGAATCAATCAGTGTGATCTCCTCGTCCGGAGTCCCTGCTGGAACGAACGAATCCACGAACCACACGGGACCGAAAGCCTCAAGGTTCTCGACCGGCGGCATATCCGCTCCAAGAATGAAATACTTGGTGTTCAACGCTGAAAGCACCTGAATATTCTTTATCCCACTCTGGAACTCCTCAATGGTCTTGGCACCGCGTGTGCTGAGCGACACCGCCTGCAGTTCCTTGACAATGTGACGGTCAATCAGATCCTGATAGCGTTGTAGCTTCGCCGGACTGTACCCACCGACACACTTGTGCCAATAAGGGTTGAAGGAGTCATTGAATATGTCAGCGCTCAAATCCACGACTCTGTAGGACGGAGACTTGTCCTCAAGAATCAGTTTGTCCACCTGTCTGGCCGTGAACTGGTTGTTGAATTGGCGAGGTGTCGTGAAACTGTCCGAGTTGAGGTAGCGCTTGCCGACAGCAAACATATTCACAAACACGAGGAGACATATTCCCACCATCGCCTGCATCCGGCGGGCATTGCCGATGTGAGGGTCGCTTTCGTAGGATTTCGGGGCATTCTTAGGGACGCTGTAGGCCCAGAGGATCAGGCCAAAGGTGACCACAATCAGGATCATCGACCAAAGAGCGTCAGTTGAAAGAATATGTCTGCGGTCTGCCTTGAGGGCATCCACGATGATGTCCTGCATCTGGGCGTCAGCTCTTCCGGAGAACGAGCCGGCGATGCCAGGAATCAACGCGCAGAGAAGGCAGAATCCTGCCGTCAAGGCAAGGGCGATCCAACCTGCCTTCAAGAACTCTTTCTTTGAATATTCCTGCTTAAGAATTCGGTCGAGGGTGATGAAGCCAAGCATCGGCAGGGTGAACTGCAACACTATCAAAGCCATGGACACCGTCCTGAACTTGCTGTACATCGGAGCGTAGTCGAAGAACAGTTTCGTGAACCACATCATGTGGTTGCCGAGACTGAGGAACACGGCCAGAACGGTGGCGGCCAGCAGCCACCATTTCTCCTTTCCTTTGTAAAGGAACAGGCCGAGGACGAACAAGAAGACTGTTATCGCACCCATATACATAGGCCCGGCCGTGAACGGCTGAGGTCCCCAGTAAAGTGGCAGAGACTTGGCGATTTCGTTGGCATTGCCCTGTCCGGCCTGACGGAACAGTTTCACGACTTCGGATCTGTCCGGGTTGACTGAACCTGCTGACGATCCTCCGTTGAAGTTCGGGATCATCAGGTTAGGAAGCTCCTCCCAGCCATAGGACCAGGCCGTGGCGTAGTCCAGCTGGAGGCCGGTGTTGTTGATCTCGCCACCCTCAGGATGAGAGAGTTCGGAACCGCCACGCATGGTGTATTTCGTATATTCATAAAGTGGGGCGAGTTTGATGGTGTTGGTGCCGATCCCGGCGAGGCCCACGACAAGAAGCAACGCGCTGGCGGCAAAGAAACGACCCAAGCCTGACCGCATAACCTTATCGCAGATGAGTCGGATGAACACGTACAATGCGTAGATCACGATCATTATCGCCAGATAGTAGGTGATCTGCTGGTGGTTGGCCTTAATCTGGAAACTCAGGGCGAAACCGAACAGAACGGCTCCCAGCAAGGTTTTCGGCAGCCATGATTTCCAGCCATTGGTCGCTTCGACAGGCTCAGCGACCGCATCGTTCGGCCCCTGAGCCTGTCGAAGGGCCGAACCTAACCACGACCGCAATGCCGAGCGGTAAGTGAAAATCACCGCCGCGAGAGCCCAAGGCAGGAACGCGATCGCCTGCATCTTGGTGTTGTGCCCGACATGAATGATCTGGAAGTTGTACGAACAATACGTAATGGCGACAGCCCCTCCAATAGCAAGAACCTTGTCCACACCCAACGAGAGCATCAACAGAAAGGCTCCCAACAAGGAGATGAACAGCCAGTTAGCCGGCCTCTTCCCTTTCATCAGAAGACTGTACAACGATTGTGTCCAGTCCCCATCGCTGGAAGGAACGAACGAAGTGGTCGGCATCCCGCCGAACATGGAGTCCGTCCAGTAAGTAGGATCGTCAGGATGAGCGTTGTTCCATGCCACAGCCTCCTGCGACATGCTTCGGTAGCCGGTGATGTCGCTCTGGTTGACAATCTTGCCGGTCAGCACCTCAGGCACAAAGCCATAGGCGAGAACCAAAAACAACAGCACAATCCCGGCATATATTCCAATCTTCTTCATCAAAGTCTTGTCCATAATCTTTGAATATGTAAGCAAATTATTGTTTCTCGGTTATCTGGTTCAGCAGCTCCGCCAGCTTCACCGTCAGATTGCGGCGGGTGAATCGTGAGATGTCAGAAGCATTGTCCTTGAGTTCATCATTCCGGAATTCCTCCCAACAGAAATCAATCCAAGCCCTGATCTTCTTCTCATCATCCCAGTCATAGACCACACCTGAGCCAGTCTCGCCGACAATTCGTGCCATCGCACCGTCAGTCTGGCCTATTCCCAGAATAGGACGGCGCGAGGCGAGATATTCAAAAAGTTTCCCGGGCAGCACGGCTCGATATTCAGGTTCCTTCCTCAGAGGCAGGATCAGGATTGAAGCATTCAGTTGCTCCCTGACAGCCGTTTCATGATCCTGATAGCCGAAATCTTTCAGATTGCCCCCAAGCCCTGCGGCCTCGATTGAATCGGTGATCTCCTTGTCGGTCTTACCCACCAGCCTGATTCTCAGCGACCTTCTGAATTCTCCATCCTCCTCACACTTCCGAGCCAACACTTTCCAGAGAGTCTCCGGATTGCCGTCAGAAGCAAACAAACCAGTGTGGGTGATGTTGAAGTTCTCGTCAAGCTCTACATCCTTCTTGAAATCATCCTCATCGTAGCCGTTGGTGATCAGCTCGACAGGAGTCTTTGTCATCGCCTTGAACTCGTCCTGAACCAATGGGGAGACTGCGATCACTTTTGTCGCTCCGTCCAGAACCGCCCGCTCCAGACGATGATGCTTTCTCTCCGACCATGAAGTCAGTCCAAGATGCTTGAAATAAAACATCCTGGTCCACGGATCACGGAAATCCGCCACCCATGGAAGTCCCGTCGCCTTGGAAAGCCGAAGTCCGATGAGGTGCATTGACTGTGGCGGACCTGTCGTGACAATGGCGTCAACCGGATGATCCTCAAGATATTTCTTCAGGAAACGGACGGACGGACGCACCCACATCACCCTTGGATCCGGAATGAAGAAATTTCCTCTGATGAACAAGGAAAGTTTCTGTTTCCACGACTTTCTCTGCCCGTTGATCGGATTGACCTCATCATTTCCTGCGTTGGCCGCCGTCAAGGTCTTTAGATCAGTGGAACTCCCTTTCCCCATCAGCTTACGGTAAATACCATAAGGCTCGAATATATGGCTTTTGACAACCTCGGCCTCAGGCGGAATCTCCGCCGCCAGAGTCTTGTCAATCGTCGTCAGTTCAGGATTCTCAGGTGTATAAATGACCGGTTGCCATCCCACAGCCGGAAGATATTTCGCGAATTTGACCCATCGTTGCACCCCGGATCCCCCGGAAGGCGGCCAATAGTATGTGATTATCAGAACCCGTTTCATCATGCCATTGAGTCTCTTAATTCTACAAAGATAGTTGCTTTTGCAATCAGTCCGGCATACGGAACCGGATAATTCAGTCGGCCTCAACGAGCATCGCCTATGAACTTACGACAGATCTCGAATCGGGCGAAGTTTTCGAACGTGACTGAGAAGCTGTTTTGATTTGTTTGTTTGAAGATTTTTTCACCTCAAAGAACACTTCAAACAAATCAAAACAGCTTCTGAATGGTCAGAAATATTTGCGATGTCCTTTTGTGGTCAGAAAAGAATGATGTAACTTTACAATATTCATTAATGATATTCAGAATATGTTAAGGAATTTTTTCACGGCGCTGACGGTGGCGCTGACTTTTGGATTTGTGACTTTGGCGCAGGAATACAAGGGGCCTGAACTGAAGCCGGAATTTGTGTGCGACCTTGGACAGCTTACCCCGGAGAATGTCAAGGTTAAAGGTTCCACGCAGGGATTAGCGATCTGGGGAAAGTACGGATTCGTGCTCCACGACAAGGGACAATGTGTCATCATCGACATAAAAAAGAATAGGTTCGTCTCCACTTTCAAGTTGGAGGGAAACACCTCTCACTGCAACAACGCATCGTTCGGAGTTGAGAAAGGATCCAGGTTCCCGTTGCTTTACATCTCCGGATGCAAGGGAGATCATTGCTGTTACGTCACGGACATCACATTGGATGGCAGCAGGATCGTTCAGAAACTTTTTCACACCGGAGAAGGCTACACAGGATCGTTCGACTGGTTCATAGACAGGAAGAACAAGATCATCTACACCTACGGATCCAGCGGCGAGATGCGGAAACTGGTCAAGAAATTCAGGCTTCCGACTTTGAAGGACTCTGATGAAAACAGTGAGGTTCTTCTTACACAGGACGATGTGCTGGATGAGTTCTATGTCCATGGCATAAAAATATATCAGGGCAGTGTCCTTGGCGGGCATTATGCCTACCTTGGAGACGGCTACCCGCCTCACGACAGATTGCTTCACGTTGTGGACATGAACACAAAGACTTTGGTAAAAACCGTCAACCTGAACGACCTGCATCATGAGCCGGAGGGTGTGGCCGTCAAAGGGAAATGGCTTTACATGGTGATGCACGTCAGCAGACAGCCACGCGACGGGCAGATCTACAGGTTCAGGATCAAATAGGAGTGTGCGCTTAGGGTACTAACCGACCAGGCCAGTGATGAAAATCACAGCGATGGTCACCGGAGCGACATACCTGATGAGGAAATAGACAACAGGAAACAGCTTGTTGTTCAACTTGAGGGAACCACCGTTCGTGAGCTCGTCACGGACGGTTTTCTTGTCCATCTTCCAGCCCACAAAGACAGAGAACAGGAAGGCTCCGAGCGTCATCAGGTAATTGGAGCACATCTTGTCACAGAAATTGAAAATGCTTTCTCCCAGAATCCTTACATCGGAGAGGGGGCCGAACGACAGCGAGCAGAGTATCCCGACCACAAAAGTGGCGAAGAACAGCGCAACAGTAGCCTTGTGCCTCGAAACACCCTTTTCCTCAACGAGATAGGCAACCCCAACCTCAAGAATGGAGATGGACGATGTAAGCGCGGCGACAAGGATGGTCAGGAAAAACAGAATCGCCACAAGGCTACTCACGATCTGTCCGCCCGCACCCATCTCCGCGAATATGTAAGGAAGGGTCTCGAACACGAGTCCCGGTCCGGCTGACGGAGCGATTCCGGCGGCAAACACAGCCGGCATAATTGCGAATCCGGCCAGCATAGCGAAAATCAAATCAGACACGGCAGTGCCTGCACCTGAAACTATAAGATTCTCTTTCTCACTGACGTAGGATGAATATGTCAGCATGGTCCCCACGCCCAGAGACAACGAGAAGAAACTCTGTCCCAACGCCGCCGAAAACGCCCCTGGGGTCAGTTTTGAGAAATCCGGCTTGACAAGATACTTGATTCCCTCGCCGGCCCCCGGAAGCGTGACCGAGTAGATGGCGATGGCTACAATCAGCACGAACAGGATCGGAATCGAGATGTTGCTGAACTTCTCAATCCCCTTTTTGACACCCAAAAAGACAATCAAAGCGGTCAGTGACAGGAATATAAACAAACAGATTATCGGTCCCCAGACCGAAGAGGCAAACTCGCCGAACATCCCGGTGACGGCCTCGGTCTTGTCAGGCGTGAAGCTGAAAGTGGCGGATTTGACGAGATATTCGATGGCCCATCCGCCCACCACGCTGTAGTAGGAAAGGATAATCAGAGGAGTGATAACCGTAAGGAGCCCCAGCCACTTCCATTTGGAATGCGGAGCGAGGGCGTTCATCGCGCCGAATGTGCTGAGATGGGTTTTCCGGCCGATCACCGATTCCGAGAACAGGATCGGCAGTGAAAGCACGAAGGAGCACACTATGTAGATGAGTATGAAGGCCGCGCCTCCATATTCACCGACCATATAGGGGAATCTCCAGATGTTGCCGAGTCCGATGGCGGATCCGGCGAAGGCCATAATCACGGCAGCGCGGCTGCCGAAGTTCTCTCTGTCAGACATATTCGTTAAGTTCGTTATTTTGCGCCCGGCCTGTGGGGAATGCCGGGATAGTCACTGAGCCTGTGGTCCCAAAGCTTGTCTAAGGGCCGAAATGGCCTAAAATCGTCTTTGATAAACTTTAAATTCGTAAGTATAACCGGTTTCAGGATCCGTGGCGAGCGGAGTGGCGGATTCCACCACCCAAATCTCTGGATCTATCACCGGGAAGAACGTGTCCGCATCCTCAATCTCTGTGTGAACGTGCGTAATGTAGAGCTTGTCCGCCGTAGGAAGAGCCTTGCGGTAGGTTTCACCGCCGCCCATGATGAAGATGCGCCCTGGCTCTGTTTCCCGACCGCCATCAGCAGAGCCAGCCACCTCTTTTTCTGACACTTCGACATCTACGGCAGCATCGTTTACCTTCGATTTGGCAGCCTTTTCCACCAATGAATATGCCTCCTCAAGGCTTCCGGCCACCTTCACTCCTTCCGGAACATCATCCCAAGACCGTGTGGAAATCACAATGTTATCCCTTTTAGGGAGTGGCCTTCCTATCGAAAGGAATGTCCTGTAGCCCATAACCACCGGATTGCCGGTGGTCGTGCGCCTGAAATATTTCATGTCTTCGGCAATATGCCAGAGCAGGTCGTTGTCTTTCCCTATCGCCCAGTTGTCCGCTACCGCCGCTATGATACATTTTTCCATAAACCAAAACTGTTTCCGGCCGTAAAGTTACAGTTTTTTACCATATCCGCAAAACAGAAAATGAACAAGTTGCGGTCAAAGCGCATAACACTGATACTCTATGAGACTTTAATTTATAAGCCCCGGAATCCGAAACCCTCGTGCGCGGAAATCCGATCTTCGCTCCCGAGACAACCTCGACAGGCTCTCCCGTGCGCAGAACAAGCCTTCCTGCTCACGAGGCAACCTCGACAGGCCCTTATATGACTTGAAGCGACCGGAGGAAAGTGTAAAGTTTCTTTACAGTAAGTGTAAAGATTCTTTACACTTTTGCATATTCATAAAATAAGAATATCCCTGAATGACAATCACTTGAATCTTTTGGCATGGTAATGGATTGGCCAAATGACGGTTTTTGCGGATGGTCGTTGAGCCTGTCGAAACGACTTTCGGTGAAGGTCCGCAAGAACCGTTATTATATGACAAAAGAGTTGAAGCGATGAAATATTTCTTTAGGTTTCTGAAGAACAATCCGCTTTATGCGGTGATCAATGTGGTGGGGCTTGCGCTGTCACTGATGTTTGTGATACTGATCGGGGACTACACCTACCGGCAGTTCAGCATCGACAAATGGCACAAGAACCACGAGAGGATCTACGTGCTGGGCACAGAGAACGGGAACTCTCTTATGTCGTGGCCTGACTGCTCCCATTCGCTTAAGGACCGCTATCCTGAAGTCGAGGATGTCTGCTGCGTCCATATGCACAACGGAAAGATCAAGCACGAGGACAGAGTCTATGAGGAAGCACAGGGAGACAATGCCGGAAACATAATGCTCGCGGACTCCAATTTCTTCAGATTCTTTGATTTCAAGATGATTGAAGGAGACCGTGCGACCGCCTTGGACAGCCCGGAGAAATGCGTTGTCACAGAATCACTTGCCAAGGTCTTGTTTCCGGACGGCAACGTCCTCGGGCAGCCGATTCAGATCGAGGGGACGCGATATGTCTTCGTTAGTGACGACAACGGCGATCCGTACGACAGCTCGCTTGTTTACACCGTCTCAGGTGTCATCAAGGATCTGGACAAGACAGTGTTCCTGAACGAGACGGCGGTCATCGCCAATTTCGAACGCGCTCCGCAGGTCCTAGGCTACAGACTCCGCAACGACCTGATGGCCAGTGGGCCGTTAGGTTCCACGTTGTCATTCCTGATGCTGAGACCGGGGGCAAGCCTCGAAGATAAGATTGATGACCTGACCGACTACTGTACCGAGAATATTCCTATGTTCGACTTCTACGGCAAGACCAGCGCCGCCCTCATTCCGCTCGACGGCATGATGTTCGCGCCGCAGAACAACGGAGCGGGTCTTCAGACCGGCGACAAGAGTCTTTTAGGAATATTACTGGCCGTCGTGCTGGCCATCCTGATGTTCGCGGTCACGAACTACATCAACCTCACGGTCGCCAACACAGGCTTCAGGGCGAAGGAAATGGCCACCAGAAGGCTTCTCGGAAGCGATGGTTTGGGAATATCCTTGGAGCTGATCGGGGAATCCACCTTGATGGTATTCATCTCGTTCATCATCGGAGGGGCGTTGGCCCTGTTGCTCGAGGACAAGATGGCCGTACTCTTCAAAGGGAAGATAGACATCCTCAAGGACATAAACTTCTCCACAGTCTCGGTCAGCCTTCTGTTCATTGTCCTGACAGGAATCATCTCAGGAATAATGCCGACCATCTCGCTGTCAAAGTACAAGCCTATCGATGTTGTCAAGGGTTCGTTCCGCTACCATTCCAAGATGGTGCTCAGCAGGATATTCATAATCCTTCAGAACGTCATCACGATGACGATGATGGCCGCGACGCTCACCATCCTGCTCCAGATGAGCCATCTGGTCAAAGCTCCGCTGGGCTACAACACGGAAAACATCTTCCGCGTCAGTTCCGACAACCCCGAGGTTATGCGGAACGCCTTGAAAAGTCAGCCTTTCGTCCAGGAAATAGGCTCATTCTCAGGCACATCCCTGGACGGGAACTACCGTTCAATGAAACCTCGCAAGGACAGGGACAACAATAACATCTTAACCTACCTGTCTACCTGGGACCAAAGCTTCATCGACATTATGGGTATCAAGCTTCTGAAGGACAACCACCTCTCCGGAGATGTGGAATACATCAACGAGGAGCTCGCGGGGAAAATGGCCCTCAAGGACGGGGATTCCGAAGTGCGATGGGGCGACGGAAGCGTGACACAGGTCGCCGGCGTGTTCTCCAACTTTCACATGACAAACATCCTTGACCCTTATCAGCCGTTCATGATCACGGTCAAGAACACGGATGAGATCGATGATCCTAACTTCATGGTCAAGACAAACGGTGATCCGCTGGCGTGGAAGAAACTGTGCGACCTGGTCAAAGAGGTTGACGGTTCTACCGAAGACATTGACTGGAAAGTGCAGAGCATCGAGAGCACCGTCAAGGCCTCGCTCACGGAGGAAAAGAACACGATGAGGGTCGTAGGCATATTCACTGGCGTGGCCGTCCTGATCTCCGTACTGGGCTTCATCGGGATGTCTCTGTTCTTCATCCGTCAGCGCAAGAAGGAGATCGGTGTGCGCCGCATTATGGGCAGCACCACGAACGAGGTCCTGTCCCTGCTTCTGACTAAGTTCTGCGCCCCGCTTCTGGTGTCGTTCATATTCGCCGTGCCGCTCTCCTGGTTCATTATGAACAAGTGGCTGGAAGGCTTCTCGTACCGCATCGGCCTGAGCCCGTGGATATTCATAGCCTCCGGAGCCGTCTCGCTCCTCATCGCGGTCATCTCGATCTTCTTCCAGACCCTCCACGCCGCCCACTCCAACCCCGCCGACGCCATCCGCGCGGAGTGACAGAGCCTCCTTTGACATAGTCGGCAATGAATATCATCGCACAATTTCTTTCCGCCACTTCTAATTAACCTTGGCAGAAGCAAAAACAAGGTTATTCGCTCCTGTCAAGGTTAATTTACACTACGAAGGAAGCATTTTATGGGGAATATGCTCTCGTTAAGGGAACTATGATATTCAACTATAGTCCATTCATCAGGAACTCCCTGAGTCCAAGATGAATTATTCCATTCATATCATTTCTCTTAACTAAAGGCGTAAGGGAGATGACATATTTAGGGTAATTGTCATTTATGCTTTCCAAACGGCCGAACTCCCTTTTCTTCGTCTCCTCGTCCGCAATGATGTAAGAGACTTGGACATAAGCTGTCTTTCCCGTTTTTGTGCACACGAAATCAATCTCACCTACCCTCAACTGGCCTACCTGAACCTTGAATCCGTCATTGATCAACTGGTTATAGACAACATTCTCCAGAACTTTCTCGATGTCTTGCTCACGGTTTCCACCGGCGATGAAATTCCGGATTCCAATGTCCTCAAAATAGACCTTGTCATTGGATTCAAACACTTTTTTTCCGTGAATATCATACCTCGGAGCATCGTACAGAAGATAAGCCTCACCGAAGTAGCCGAAATATTCAAGCACAACCCGTGTGGACACATTCTGTCCCAAGGATTTCATAGTCTTGGCAATGTTGTTCGCAGAATTCAGTTTTCCGACATTATCCGCCAGAAAACGAACCAAATTATTCATAAATGGCAGATTCCTGATTTCGTGTCTCTCTATGACATCCTTGAGCATCACAGTGTTATACACGCCGCCTACATATTCCCAACAATACTCGTCATCATCAATTCCCACTCTGCTCAGACCAGGAAGTCCGCCATAATTCAGGAATAAAGCCAGGGAGGAATCACTGTCCTCCAAATTATGAAACAGCAGAAACTCCTTATAATTCAATGAATGAATATGTATCTCTTCGTACCGTCCTCCGATGATGGTGCCAAGGTCGGAAGACAGCATCGATGAATTGCTTCCGGTGACAATTATGTCTGTGTTATCCTCAGTCCGGTAACTCCTCACAGTTCTTTCCCATTCCGAGATGTCCTGAACCTCATCTATGAGAATATAATTATGTTTGTGTGAATCAAACTTTTGATCAATAAAGCCATTCAGATCCTGATAAGTCTTAATGGCATCAAAAGACTTCTTCTCCTTGTCAATGCTGATTATATTGGCATCAGCCTCGTCTTTATGCCTCTCAATAAAGTCTTTCAGCACAAAGCTCTTTCCGACACGTCTCTGCCCGACCAGAACGATAATCTGACCTTTTCCAATCCAAGAATCCACCTTGTCGGCATATTTCGACCTCGATATGACATTCATATTGCACAAATCTTTCCTCAAAGATAGTTTTATTTCTTATAAGAAACAAATTTTAAGAATATTCACACTCTATTAGATTCCTTAACCTTGACAGAAGCAAAAACAAGGTTATTCACTCCTGTCAAGGTTAATTTACACTACGAAGGAAGCATTTTATGGGGAATATGCTCTCGTTAAGGGAACTATGATATTCAACTATAGTCCATTCATCAGGAACTCCCTGAGCCCCAAATGGATTATCCCATTCATTCCATTCCTTTTCACCAAAGGCGTGAGGGATATGACATACTTCGGGTAGTTGTCATTAGATTCCAACACCAGACCGCTCAGACCTGATGAATCCCCATAGAGTCGGCGAAATAGAAACTACGCTCCATCTCATTATTCAATTTTTCCAACATCGGAACAGGCATCAGCGCCTCCCTAAGCGTCCCGTCAAAGACGTCCTTCACAAAGAAACGCCCATCCTTAAATGTCAGGATCTGATCTCCATAGCTGTTATAAATATTGAAATGCGAGTCTATTGCCGCGGCCTCAAAACTTCCGGCGAACCAACGTCTCTTCATCTTGACATAGACAGTCAAATCCACTTTGAAAGCCAGCACGGCCCCGTCCTCACTCTGACCGGAAGAATAGATGAAATAACTGTCAAAGCCTGCGATATTCATAAACAGATCATCCATCAGTTCCTCCCCTGCCTCAATCTCCGCCTTGGCAGCCTCATCGTCCATAGGCTCCACTTCGAACAGCTGCTCAACGCCCGGAACCAAGAACTTATCACTCTGCGCTGAATATTCAGCAAGACGGTGAAGATCGAGCATCTCCCTCACAGTAACGCGGCAAGGCACAACTTCTTTGCTTTCCTCAGAATCAGCGTGGTCTTCATAGCAAGCCCACCCGTCAAAATAATCCCACCGAAACGAGACCGACTCCCGCTTGTCCTCCGTAGTCAACAACAATTCCCCATCACACGCCCAAAGGTAATGGATCTCCAGCTCCTTGCACTCCGCCCCATCCTCTTCTCTTCTCGAATGAATATTCCTAAGCCTGATCCGATACGGAACAATCGGTAAAAAACAGTCCCGGACAAGTGACTTCCCAGCCACAATAAGTCTCCTCATCCCCGCCACTATAAGCATTTTCATCCTCCTTCCCATTCTCCTCGACAATCGTCCTTATCGACTGAATCACATCCTTCTGAAATGTCTCGTAATCCTCAAGGAACTCCAAAAATGTTTTCATTATGCCAGTCAATTATTTATTATTAACGTTTCTTGTATGTTCTCTGCCAGAAAAGTGGTAATCTATATGCCTTTGCAAGGTGAAAGATAAATATTCAGACTTCCAAAAATATTTCAGATCCTCATTCCATATCAGTCACTTCATTTTTCGCATTTCGTCAGGGCATTCTCTTCATTGGTGCATCCAAGATAGGATATACGGCAGCAAACCGCCGATGACTGTTATCGCATGGAGGCTAAGTAATTGAATTTCTTTATAATAAGCCACCCTCCTCCTGCTTGTTTCGGCAGGGAGAAAGGTGGATTAATTTATTAAATATCAATACTTTAGCCTCCACGGATTCTGATGACGAGGTATTCGGGGTTGATGCGCATCGTAGGGAGCGGACGGGGCTCACGGGAGAGCTGCTCGCGGACCTGATCGAAATGGTTCAGGTAGATGTGGGTGTCGCCGGTGGTGTGAATGAAATCATCTGGCTCCAAGCCGCATACCTGTGGTGATCATTGACTTTCAGGCACCATAAAATCCACCACAGGGCACACCGCACATTTTTCTGTGCATTTTTCACAGCATATTGCACAAAAAATTGTGCAATATGCTATATTTGCAAAAAGATCAAAGTATGGAAAGCCTATACAACATTTTTCGCATCAAACTCTCGCTTGTTCCTATGGACTATTTGCGCGGTTTTCATAACCAGATCAACTGGAAGAACCGTCTGATTTGCATTATGGGACAGAAAGGGGTCGGGAAGTCCACCTTGATACTCCAACATATCCGGAAGTATGACAATCTGGATGAAACGCTCTATGTGACAGCAGACAATATGTATTTTTCAGGACATACTCTTTACGAACTTGCCGGCACATTTTACTCACAAGGTGGTAAACGCCTGTATATTGATGAAATACATAAATATAAAGAATGGTCAACAGAAATCAAGAACATCTTTGATGACTATCCGACGCTGCAGGTTGTATATTCAGGAAGCAGTCTGCTGGCACTGAGGAAAGGCAACAAGGCAGATCTCAGCCGACGCAGCGTACCTTATGAAATGCCAGGGCTTTCTTTCCGTGAATATCTGAATATCCGGAATGGTTGGAAGCTAAAAGCTTCAACTCTTGAAGAAGTTCTGAAAGGAGAGATTGACTTTCCGTACGGCGAACATCGGCCTCTTAAATATTTCAAAGAATATTGCAGATATGGATTCTACCCGTTTTTTCAAGAAGGAGATGCCGAAATCCGCCTACAGAATGCGATTCTCGCCACAGTGGAAGATGACATACCAAACTATGCCGATATGACAGTCACGTCAGCGGTGAAACTCAAGAGACTGATGTATGTCCTTGCCAAGAGCGTCCCGTTCAAACCAAGCAATGACAAACTTGGCCGTGATCTCGGAATAAGCCGGAACTCCGTACCGGACTACATCAGTTATCTGGAAACAACAGGGATGTTCAATGCGCTTCGCAAATCCGGTCATAGCGACAATTTGTTGGCAAAATCTGAAAAACTGTATTTAGGCAACAGCAACATAGCGTATTCGCTATCGGAAGACGGAATCATTGATGACGGGAATATGCGGGAGACTAACTTTCTGGCCTGGACAAAACAGGTCTGTGCCCCGACTTCCTCCAAAATATCCGATTTTGAGATCAACGGCATAACATTCGAGGTCGGTGGCAAAAACAAGAAAGGAGAACAGATAAAGGATGCTCAGACCGGTTATCTTGTCAAAGATAATCTGGAATATGCTTCCGGACACTCAGTGCCAATCTGGATGTTTGGTTTTCTGTACTGATTTACGCCTAGGCAAGTCTGCCCATCGCTCTTTGCAAGTAATGTGTCAAAGACGCTTACGTGGAGGATAATCGATTGAATCCCAACATAATACACCGCTATCCTCCTGCTTGTTTCGGCAGGGAGGAAGGTGGATTAATTTATTAAATATCAATACTTTAGCCTCCACGGATTCTAATGACGAAAGGTATTAGGGAGGGCTGAATGATGGTCGATCTCTGGAGTCAACGGGGCTGATGCGCCTTAGACGGCGACGGGGGCCTTGATGGCGGGCCAGGGGTCGTAGCCTTCGAGGGTGAAGTCCTCGTACTTGAAATCGTAGAGGGACTTGACTTCGGGGTTGATGTGCATTGTGGGGAGCGGACGGGGCTCACGGGAGAGCTGCTCGCGGACCTGATCGAAATGGTTCAGGTAGATGTGGGTGTCGCCGGTGGTGTGGATGAAATCACCTGGTTTCAAGCCGCATACCTGGGCGATCATCATTGTCAGCAACGCATAGGAGGCTATGTTGAAAGGGACTCCAAGGAAGGTGTCGGCGCTGCGCTGGTAGAGCTGGCAGGAGAGCTTTCCTTCGGCCACATAGAACTGGAACAGGCAGTGGCAAGGCGGAAGGGCCATCTTGTCAACCTCTCCGGGGTTCCAGGCGGTGACGAGCATCCGCCTTGAATCAGGGTTGTTCTTGATCATATTCACAACCTGTGTGAGCTGGTCGATGGATCGGCCGTCTGGTGCCGGCCAGGAGCGCCATTGGTGGCCATAGACAGGGCCAAGATCGCCGTTCTCGTCGGCCCATTCGTCCCAGATGGAGACACCGTGGTCCTTGAGATACTTGATGTTGGTGTCGCCGGCAATGAACCACAAGAGTTCGTAAATAATTGATTTCAAGTGTACTTTCTTGGTGGTCAGAAGCGGGAAACCTTTTGAGAGGTCGAAGCGCATCTGGTAGCCGAAGACGCTCTTAGTGCCTACGCCGGTGCGGTCATGCTTGACCACACCATCGTTCATTATATGACGCAGAAGATCCTGATACTGTTTCATTTGTGAATATATTCAATTGTTATGGCAACTTCGACGCTCCGGCACTTCGAGAAACTCGATGACCGATGTTGGGAGGTCGCTTCGACAGGCTCAGCGACCGAAAATCAGCGACCGAAGTTGACTATAGTGACAAAAAAGGCTGGTTGCTGAGCCTGCGGTTGCTGATCTTGTCGAAGGAAGCGTACCAGCCTTATATCATTGTATAAAGATATCTACTTCTTTACCGAGAACGCCCAGATAATGGCCTCGCTGAACGTCTCGCCGGGACGGAGCACAGTCGTAGGGTAATCCGGCTTGTTAGGCGAATCCGGGCAGTGCTGGCACTCGATGGCCACACCCTCATAATCGTGGTAACCACGTCCGCACTTGCCGGCCGGGCAACCCTCAAGCCAGTTTCCGGTGTAGATCTGGACAGCCGGCTGGGTGGTCAGAACCTCAAGCTGGCGACCGCTCTCCGGAGAGTACAACTGAGCCGCCGTCTGAAGCTGTCCGGCTTCATAGTCGTTGATCATAAAGCAGTTGTCATAGCCCTTGCCGTAGTTCAAAGCCGGGAAGTCAGCCTTGATCTCAGCGCCGATCTTCTTGAACTCCTGAAAGTCCATCGGAGTCCCGGCCACCGGATCCGGCTCCCCTACCGGAATCAAAGTCTCGTCCGTCGGCAGATAAACGGCCGCATTGAGCTTCAACTCGTGACCAAGAATATTCCCGTTCCCCTCGCCATTCAAATTGAAATAGGCGTGGTTGGTAAGATTGACAACGGTTGCCTTGTCGGTCTGAGCCGTGAATGTCAACTTCAACGCGTTGTCCTCACTCCACTCGTAGTGGGCGACGACCTTCAGATTGCCGGGATAGCCAGCCTCTCCGTCCTGCGAAAAATACTGAAATTCAACGGCATCACCTTCGATACGGCTGTCCCACACCTGATTCTGGAATCCATCCGGACCTCCGTGCAGATGATTCGGGCCGTTGTTGATCGGCAATGAATATTCGACCCCGTCAAGCGTGAACTTTCCGAGGGCTATGCGGTTGGCGTAGCGTCCAGGACATTTTCCGGCGCAAGGGCCGTCTCCGAAATAATCCTCCGGCTTGGTGTAGCCAAGAACAACATCGGCGACCTTTCCGTCCTTGTCCGGCACGGCGATAGACACGATTCCGGCACCTACGCTTGAAAGACGAACGAACGCGCCACTTTCATTCTCAATAGTATAAAGGAATATCTCCTTTCCGTCAGGGGACGTACCCCAAAGTTCCTTGGTGACCTTCATATTCAGTGTTATTTTAGATTGTCAAGATATGGCAGGACATTCTCCACAGGAGCGTCCTTCATTATCACTTTCTTCTCGGAATCAAGCACATACAACGACGGAATAGCCCGCACATTATAGGTGACATCGGAGCGGATTATGTAGCTCTGGTCGTAGCCGTTGTACCAGTTCTTCGGATAGACGGAGGCATATTCACGCCACTTGTCCAATTCTTCGTCAATATAAACGTTGACCACGGCAAGCCTTCCTGAGGCCACCAAAGCGGTGATCTGACCGTCCGAAGTAAGGCTCTCGATGATCTCCTTGCAGGCAGGACAGCCCGGATTGGTGAAGAACAGAAGGGTTGTCTCAGCCTTGACTCCATAAAGCGTGTGTCGTTTTCCATCCAGATCGGTGAACGTAAAGTCGGCCGCCGGCGATCCTATCATATTCAAAGAACACATCTGGGCGTCGTGGTCGTAGGCTGGCTTCATATCGGGGTCAACATAGTCCGAGACGGCCAGACGGGAGACGTAAGGCAGGTAGAGATCCTCGTTCCTCACAGGCGAGTTAGGGTCATAGAGGTACTTCGGAACCATCTCCTCGAAAAACTCGAAGACATTCGTTGAAGTGTCAGCGGCCTCGAATTTCTCCACCTTATCGAAGAAACCGGCCATAGCCTTTCTGCCGAAATCAATGCCGCACCCCCTTTCCAAAAGGGTCACGAAAGTTCCCAAAGCCTTTTCAACCTCATCCGCCGGCACACCATTCACTATGCCAGAATCACACGGGTACGCCTTGGCCAGAAACTCATTCCAATAATTCGAGAGGACATATTCAGTCGCCTCCTTAGGCTCGGTTATCATAGCCGGCGGCTCCGGCATCGACGGAAAATGATGCGGCTTGAACGCGGTCTCCTTGCTGTTCCCACGTCCTCCGCAACCTACCGCCATCAAGGCGCAAAGCATTATCAATGAATATGTCAGAACACGTCTCATTCTTTAATCGTTCTTTTCCAGCAGGCTCTGGGAGATGTTGATGATGAAGTCACCCATCTTCTCAAGCTCCTGCACTATGTCAATGTAGAACACTCCTGTCTGGTAGTTGTAGCCTTCCTTCTCGATGTTGACGATGTGCTCCTCGCGCAGGCTGTTGCGGTACTCGTTGATGTTATATTCAGCGTCCTCGGCGTTGGATATATCCTTGAGGAAGAGAGCCGTAGATTCGAGATTGTCCACCATAGCCTTGAAAGCCACGTCCAGAAGGTCAAGCATCCTGTCAAGCCTCTTGATCATCTCGTCGTCGAATGTCTTGCCGTGATCGAGGGCCCGCTTCATCATCCTGCCTATGGCCTCGCCGGAGTCTCCTATGCTCTCCAGCTCGCCTATCACCCTGTACATCGACTTGATTCTCAATGCGGAGACGGCGCTGATGTCACCTTTGGAGACCTCGTTCAGGTAGGAGGCTATCTCATATTCAATCTTGTCCGTGATATTCTCGTACTTGACGAGTTTCTCATTGACGGACTCCAGTTCGGATTGGGTCTTCGCGCTCACCGCGCTGCGGATGAAGCCGACCTCACGGCAGCATATTTCCGCAAAGTGAATGATCTCCTGCTTGGCCTCGTCGAGGGAAAGTTCCGCCGTGGAGAGAGGTCCGCCCTGGATGAACTTGAGGCGATAGACCTCCTCCTCGCCCTTAGGGGTCGGAATGATCCTGTTGACGGCCTTGACGAGCTGAGGGATGAACCAGACGAGGATCAGGGTCGTGGAGAGGTTGAACACAGTGTGGAGGATGCATATTCCGTAAAGCATCGAGTTCTGCTGCTCCGGAGAGAAACCATTTGCCGCTGTTGTGCCGTCGAACAATGTGACAGGGTTCTCGAAGCCGATCGCGGTGGTCATCGAGGCGATGATTTTCATCAACGGGTTGAAGAACACCAGAGCCAGAACTACTCCGATCACATTGAACAGGGTGTTGGCGATGGCGGTTCTTTTCGCTGAGTAGTTCGCCACGGCGGCGGCTATGTTGGCGGTGATGGTGGTTCCGATGTTGGCTCCGAGAACCATCGCGGCAGCCATCTCGAAGTTGATCCAGCCGTTGGCCACGAAGACCATCGTGAGCGCCAGGGAGGCGCTGGAGGCCTGCACGATCACTGTTATCAATGCACCGACAAGGGTGAATATGATCACGGAGAAAAAGCCGTAGCTTGTCAGGTTCTTCACAAGTGCCAGAACCTCAGGATATTGGTTCAGATCAGGCACCGAGTCCTTCATCGTTGCGAGACCGATCAGCAGAAATGCGAATCCGATGATGAACTCTCCGATGTTGCGGTTCCGGTTGCTCTTGAGGGTCATCATGAAGAAGCCAAGGGCGATGAACGGAACCGCGAACGCTCCGATGTCATAGCTGAATCCGAACAGGGAGATCATCCACGCCGTGAGTGTCGTTCCGATGTTTGCTCCCATAATCACGCCTATGGCGTTGCCCAATGCGAGCAGACCGGCGTTGACCATACTGACGACCATCACGGTCGTTCCGCTGGAGGATTGGATGAGGGCTGTGACAACAATACCCGTGATGATACCCTTGAAGGTCGTTGACGTCATAGACGCCAGAAACGATCGCAGCTTGTCACCCGCCGCCTTCTGAAGACCCTCGCTCATCATCGTCATTCCGTACAGGAACATCGCCATAGCTCCGAGCAGGGTAAGAATCTGTAGAAAAACCTGCATCTTTCTTTATAAGAAATATTCCTACAAATTTACAGAAAAATATTTTTGTTGAAAGTATTTGGTCCCAGCTAACTTTATTTTGATTATATTTACGATAGAAAAAGTTTGTTAGTATGTATTTTCTAAAAAGATTTTCACTGCTGGCATTAGTGATGCAAGTAGTTTTATTTTCCTGCCAAAAGGTCAGAACGGACGATAAACCAGACGATAACCCAGACCCTGGCCATGAGGAAGTGGATAATGCGACAGACTTGACTTCCAAGTCCACTTACGCCAACTGTTACATGATAAAAAATGCCGGAGACTATAAATTCGCTGTGAAAAAAGTGGACGGAACAGATGTGGAAGGTATCTCGGAAGCCGACTGGATATGGTCAGAGTCCGATGAGGCTTCCAAAGGCTTGATTGACAAAGTAAGTTACAAGAACGGTTACATATATTTTTCTGCAACCAAAGGAAGAGGGAATGCTCTTGTCGCCGCATTTGGACAAGACGGAGCCGTGCTTTGGTCATGGCACATCTGGCTTTCTGATGAAGTCTCCCAAGAGAAATTGGACAACGGCACTATATTCATGGACAGGAACCTCGGTGCGAAAAGTAACCGCCCAGAAGATGTGTCTGCCACTTACGGTCTAAAATACCAGTGGGGCCGAAAAGACCCTTTCTACGGTGGAGCAAAAGACGAGAGGCAAGATCCTGCATTTTCTGAGGCAAAAGGACACACTATTTTCAATCCTGAACGCGGTTTCAATTGGGGAGTAAAGGAAAGCAACCAAAACATCGGCACGGTAAATTATGCGACCGCTCACCCTACTACATTCATCTACAGTACGGTAGATGACATAAAAGATTGGATGTGGGTAAAGGATAGTTACCTCTGGGAGACAAAAAATACAGAGACAAAGACAATTTATGATCCTTGCCCAGCAGGCTACCAAGTACCCTCAGACAATGCGTGGAAAGGTGTCAGGTTCGACAATACGTATGAGCAAGACGGCGGAAAACTCCACACTGAAGAATCTGGAGTCCAAATGTGGTGGCCTCTTTGCGGGACACGATGGGGAGACAAAGATGCCGGACGTCTAGGCTATGTTTATGTCAAGAATGAAGATTATGAAGGTGGTCAGGGAATCTATTGGAAACGCACATGTTACATGACCGGGACCAACGCAGGATGTCTGTACCTCCTAAGCGGCAGTTACACAGACGCAGGCCACGGAATGTACCGGGCCCACGGTTGCGCGGTCAGATGCGAATACATCGGAAAATAAAAAACTCTGAAGACAAGTAAGCCGGCCGGAACCTTGGTTCCGGCCGGCTTACCTTTTGTCTGCAAAACGTCTCGTTATTTGATCTCGACGTTGTCAATCACTCCGTTGAACGTTCCGTGGAAGAAGGATCCATCCTTCATCTTAAGCCTCAACTCCAAAGCGTAAGTCTTTTTGTCCTTGTCAATTGAAACGACAAGATTTCCGGATTCTGGTACTTTCTGGTCATTGCCGATCTGAACATAAGTTCCACTGTAAGCCGTGCTGATCACATTTCCCTCGTCACTGGCAGAAACGGTGTATGTTCCCTCCGTAAGATAGCCGACAGAGAAATCCCCATAGATATCAAGGTCAGCCTCATAGTCCACGCCGTCTACCTCTGTCCTAAGGGTAACACCAATGTTGCCCTTTCCGTATTTCTTACCAGAGGCGCGGTTGGAATCAAAAGCAACAGCCGGAACATCTTCTGTCTGTCCTGAAACACAGTTAAACGCCGTCAGTTTGTCGGCATCCTCAACAGCAACAACAATCTGATAGTCGGTGTTTGGCTCAAGGCCATCCTTTGTTACCACAGATGGCTCATTGGCATGCGCCGGAACTCCATCCTTAAGAACGGACTCGACAGAAGGAAGTTCAGCATCTGCGTCAAGAACAACCCAAGCACATTTCACCGAATTCACAGGGGTGATCTTGTAAGAAAGAGAGGTTATTGTGGAACCCTCCAGTTCCGCAATAACAGATGGCTCTGATTTCTCATCATTTTCTGTTTTGTCGCATCCCATAAAGGCAACGGCCAAAGCCATAACAGAAAAGGCTTTGAAAAATGTCTTTTTCATAAAAATAAAATAATACAAACTAACTTTTATGCAATTTAACTATAATTTTCCAAAGGACAATAAAAACAATGACCATTACATCAGTCAATCTTCATGGCAGACCTTCCTGTCATGGAATCCATTCGCAGGAGAATGGTGATGGAAGCGTTGGTGCAGTTGATCCAGTAGGTGCGGCGCTTGTTGCGCTCCGGGCTGCGAAGATCGAAAGTAGTCGGAATCTTTCCGTTGGTAATATCCTGAACCACAGTTAGATTGTCCACAAGAGCCTTGGCTTTGGCGAAAGCGAGTTCATCACCGGTGGCCTCGTAGAGATCGAGATAGGCGTTGGCCACATTGCAGGAACTGTTGTCCACAGGCACCTGATAGCGATGCTGCTCATAGACGCACGGCGTGGCGATCGGTCGGACACCATCCTTGTTCGGGAGGGCATTCCAGTGAACGAACTGATCCTCGCTCAGACGGATAAGGTCACGGGCGTCCTCGATCTCCTCAGCTGAAGGATGGCCGCGCAGGATGTACGAAGCGTACGGGGAAGCCGTGCAGTTCGTGAGGTTCTGATAAGGCTTGAGGCCTTCCACAGTCACGTCCTCGAACTGGCCGGTGAGATCGAATGTCTCCAAGGCCACTTCCTTCATCCATTTAGCCGCGCGGGCGCTCATGTCAGCATATTTGGTGACACCATATTCATTCTCAAGGCGGCGCGTGTAGTTCAGGATAGGATGAAGCATTGCTTTCACCTCATTCACCGGTTCTCCGGTCTCGAAATACACCTTTATCGGGAACGAGCCGTCCTCATTCTGGATTTTCATGAAAGTGTCGGCAATCTTCAATGCCCTGTCATAGTAAAGCGAGTCACCGGTCGCATTATAGAGATCCAGGAACGCATTGCCGGAATAGCAGGCGTCCATGGTCATCGTCCTGCCCACATTCCAATCGTTCTTTGAGGCGACACGATCGCCGTAATAGGTTGGAGGGAAATATTCAAGGCGATTCCCCTCAGGGCGGCTCTGGTCGATCAGGAACTTGGCCGCGTTGCGGGCTATCAACAATGCATCCTCCTTCAGCGAAGGAACATATTCAGCGACTTTCGCCTCGACGCTGATGAGTCCGCCGATCACCTTGTTCGCATAAGTGAAGTGCGAGTAGAAGTCCAGATCCGGAACGGAAGTCTCCTTGAACTTCTGCGCAGCCGGAGTCTTATGAATATAAAGGGCCGCCATGACAGCCGCCTCCCGGTATGGCCTCACATTGGAGTTGTAAGGTCCCTCGAACGGGAAATCCCTCAGGAAACTTCTCTTGTACGCTGTGTCGAGCACATTCTCCTTCCCGTCAATCGCAAGGACCGTCAAATCAACTTTAGAAGGCGGAACCGAGGCCCAGACCGGGGAAAGGTCCGCGCAAGGATCCGCTGAAGTGAAGGACCACTCCCCTGGCCCATCTTTCTCCTTAATTATAAACTTATAATTATCAGCCCCTTCCACAGCCTTGACATCAAAGGCCGGAGCGTAGATGAACTTCTTGCAGAACTCGTTCCAGCAAGGATTCCGTCCTTCAGATGCAGGACGGATCGGAGTAAGATACTCTTTGGCGGCCTCAACGTTGAGTTCCCCGAAGCGGTCCTGCACCTTATCGCTGCAGGACCAAAGGGAAACGAGTGACACCGCTGTCGCGGCGAGCAATGTTTTCGTTGTCATATTCATTAAGTTATTCTTTTGTTACATTTTCAAATCTCACATTGAGGATCTGGGTCGTTGAACCGCCGCAAAGGCTCGTCTTGCTGCCCGCACCGGTCAGGAGGTTTGTGTAATTGTCAGTTGTCGTAGTGACAGTCTCTCCTTCATGGACAGTCACCGAACCAAAAACCTTCACCGGGCTGTCAACCGTGCCTATGTCAATGACATTCGTGGTGTTGCCCTGTCCGCCGAAACGTCCCACGACGAGGCCACAGGAATTAAGCGGCGTGGTGGATCCATTTCCTCCCTTGCTTGCGAATATACCGGTCACATCGCAGTTCACGACACAGTTCTCCAATGTGACGAACGATTTCTTCTGCGTGCTCTGGAATCCGAGCAAACCACCGGCGCGTACCTTGTCTGAATTACAGTTTATGTGGACATCGCCGAAATTCCGGCTGTTCTTTATGTTCGCCCCGCCGTTATAAGCGGTGAGTCCTCCGACATAACCGTCCTTTGTGGATGTGAACGAGTCAGGAAGCACGGTCACCTTTCCGTTCACGGTGTTGACACAGTTCTCCATGTCGATGTTCATCACGTTCGCCGCCACTCCGGCCGCATACAGTTTGTTCGTGATGTCTGACGGACTGATGGTAACAGGAGCATTGTTCTTGCAGTCACGGATCGCTCCGTTCACGCTTCCTGCGATTCCAGCACCCCTGATCTCACCTGTCATCGCCTCTTTCGGACTCAAGGTCACGGAACCGTGATTCTCGCAGCCGGCAACCACGGAACCGGTTCCGACACGCCCCGTCATGGAAGCGATGAAAGCCTGTGCCGTGTTCGCCTTGGACATGGTGATGTCGGCCATATTCACACAATTCTCTATCAAGCACTTGTCTGTCGCGTCAGCCGGGCCGAGGCTGCCGACAAGGATTCCCCACTTTGATGAATATTCCGGAGCGACATCGAACACGCATGACTTGTCTATCGTTAGATTCCTCACCACAGCGTTTCCGGAAGTCTTGACGAACAGAGGAGCACCACTGACCAGATTAAGGATCTTGTGGCCACCTCCGTCCAGAATACCGATGTAATCCTCAGCAGGCGCAAGCGCAATACCCTTTAGATCAATATCTTTCGTCATTTTAGTTACAAGTCCGTCCGTGTAGAGGTCTGCATTGGAGGCATTCTCGATGAAAGCGACAAACTGCTCCGTGGTGGAGATCTCGGTTATTGCCTTGAGCGATGACCTGTCCTGACTGACATTGAATGATTTAGAGAGTCCTTTCGGCAATGTCACCGTGACCTCGGCTGTGCGGGGAGCCCCGGAATCATTCATGGCAGCGTTTATTGTCACGGTATGAGGCTTCTCATCGCCCGGAACGGTTGATGGACTGAAACTCAGCCACGATGCCGAAGAAGTGACTTCCGCATCATAATTAACTGTCACCGTGAAACTTGACGATTCGGTTCCGGAAGGATCCAGAATGATGGTGTTCTCCGTTTCCGGGCCCAATACCAGGCTTTCCTCAAGTTTCGTGTTTCCGGCCTGACGGATGGTGACGACCTCGCGTGTGCCCAAAGGCATCGAGACTATCACTTTCCCTTCTCTTTCCGAAGAGCGGTCGTTCATGCCGGCCGTCACTGTGATTTCCTGTACGGAACCAGCCTCGACCGTGCCTTCAGCCACCTCAAGCCAATCCACATCCGTCGTGACAGTGGAACTATAATTCACCTTCACACCGAATGACACAGTTCCACCCTCGGCCGGCACATCAAGCCTGTAGCCGTCCATACGAATGAATATCTCCTCAGGGTCACCCGTCTGGCCATCACCAGTAACCTTGTATATTCCGTTGATTACCTGCCAGATCGAGCCTGCGCCGTTGGCGCTTGTGCCGCTGCCGTCTCCACTGGTGAGCACCCCGAAATCCTTCTCTGAAGCGACCACAGTCCCGCCTGTCTCAAGGCTGGTTATGGAACCTGCCACGCTGATAGGCTTGTCCGGTGTTCCGAGTGTGCAGACTTTGGCGTTTGCCTGTCCGGCGAAACGACCGACCACAAGTCCGGCCGAAAGACAAGGATTGTTACCGTTTGTACCCTTGCCTTTGGTGTAGGCTGTTATGTGACTGTTCACGGCACAGTCCTGGAACAATGTGAAGTCCTGGTCAGAGACCTTTGTCTGCCATCCCATGAGACCACCGACATAGCTGGCTTTGGCGTAGCCGCAATATATGTCCGCGAAGTTCTTGCTTGTGTTGATGTCCGATGAACCGTCATGATAGCCGACCAAACCTCCGATGTAACCGTTGGACGGCTTCGACGCGTTCGTGGTTATCGTCGCTTCCTTATGATTCGTGCAGCCGCTTATGACACCTTTAGCCTGCCTTGCGCTGATGCCTCCGATGAAATAGTTCTGCACGGTCTCTGGCTGCGGCTCCAAAACGAACCTGCCGTAGTTCCCGCTGTCGCTGACCGAACCCATACCATAGGCTGTGATACCTCCCAGGAATATGTTTCCGTCGGCCTTGAGCGGACGGAAGACCATTTCACCGGTGTTTATACATCCCGAGACAGAACCTTCCTCATAATTATAGGCCGTGATGCCGCCGACATACACCTTGTTCACGGAAGCGTCATCAGGCACTGAGATGGCAGCGTTGTTCCGGCAATTGGTTATCTGTCCGTAATTGTGCATGGCGAACGGTCCGAAATAAATGTCTTCGGCCGAGCTCTGCAAGGTGAAGGAGCACGACGCATCAATGGTCACATCCGTAATCTTTCCGTTGTTCTTCACGAACAGAGGCTGTCCCTTTGATTTCCAGTTCATGATCTTGTGTCCCTGTCCATCGAATGTCCCGGCGAAAGTCTCGGCGGGAACCAGATTCTCCACATCAGTCATGTCGATGTCCTTGGACAGTGTAATGCTCTCATCCTGTTCATAGTACGGAGCGCAAGTCTCCAGCCAATAGACCAGATCCTCCGCCGACGCGATGCTTTCAGGAGCGTCGGGACGGGAATATACCGGCTGCGTGACGGTTATCGTGTGGGTAAGGGACGGCGTCTTGATGATCACCGTTCCGCCACGATCGGCTTCCGTCTTGTTAGGGTCAGCCGAAATGATGATGGTGTACGTTGTACCGTCACCAGGAAACTCCTTGGCGCTCAAAGTCATCCAATCATCCGCCGTGACAGATCCATCGTAGGTGGCGTTTACAGTGAAATTCAGTTTGCCGCCACGAGGCAGAAAAGCCAACTCGTCAGCGTTGACGTCAAGAGTCTCTGTTCCTGTGTTTCTCTGACGCTGCTCCCATGGAGACATCTCCTCGGTGCAAGACCCAAAGGCAAACAGAAGCGCCGGAAGGCATATCTTTATTATATTGAATATTTTCATGATTTATCGGTGTTTTATTCCTTGTCCCAACCCGGATTCTGCACAAGAGCTCCGGATGTCAGTGTGATCTGTTTCTTAGGAATAGGGTTGAGATAGTCCTTCCCCTCATCCCATGTAACCTTGTGGTCGCGGAATCCGGTAAGCCAGCCCTTCTTTGGAGCCAGGTTGTCAGGATCATCCGGATCGTAGAGTCTTTCGGACAAAGAGGCTATGGAAATATTCGCAAGCCCCGCGACCGTGGAGGTTCCGTCATAGACCTCGAAGTCATTCTTGCCGTCTCCGTCCATGTCATAGAGTCCCGGGCCAGGCAGATATATTCCATAGTAAGGGGATTCCGTGCCTTTCTCACCCGCTGCTCCACCGTTCACAAGTTTGGCGCCCTCACTCCAGCGAAGCATGTCGAACATCCTGAATCCCTCCAGCACCAACTCGATGGTTCTCTCTCTGCGGACCTCCAGCACCAAGGCTTTCTGAGAACTCTTTGACCTGATGTAATTCGGATAGCACTTCTCCATGTAAGGATCAATGCTGACATCCACCTTCAAGGCAGGCATCCCCACACGCGAACGGATCTTGTTCACGGACTTGTCCAAAGCCTCCTGGTCAAGGTTCCCGAGCTCAGCCCTCGCCTCAGCGAAATTGAGCATCACCTCCGCAAGCCTGAACACCGGAAAGTCGTTCGTAGCCTTTCCCTGTGAGAGGCAGTCCTGATTGTAGATGTACTTTATCGGCTTGTAACCGGTGTAGCAATGGTCGAGATTGTTGATGGTAGGCTTGTCCTGATCCAGCTGCACATACCCCGGACAGAGTACAGTCTGAGCCATTCTTGGATCACGGCCTTTCACCTCATCCAGATACCATGCCCTGTCGGCGTCCGGCCTGTCTGTGAAACGTGTGCCGTCAGCCATCAGATAGTGGTTGACAAACCGCCTCGTGAATCCGATGCTCTGCTCGTAGTACTTCGACTGGAATGCATGGCCGAATTTCAGGGTGTTGTAGTTGTACAATATGGCCAGTATGACCTCATCCTCCCTTGCGTCCTCAGTGGCGAACAACATCCTGTAGTTCATGTCCTTGCCGCTGCCGGTGTAAAGCGTGTAACCGCTGTTGTCTATGACTTGCCCTGCCGCGTCCGCAGCGATGTTCAGGAAATATTCAGCCGACAGTTCGACAGGCTTCCCGTCAAACTCGGTCGGATCATTCTTCGGAGCGAACACATCGTCCGCATGGTACACACGCCAAGTTCCTTCCCATAAGGCAGCCCTGCTCTTCAAAGCCAAAGCCGTCCACTTGTTGATTCTGGCAACATTGTGCTTCTCGTCAAGACGCTCGACAGCCTTGTCCAGATCGTCCATTACATGAAGCATGACAAGACCTCTCGGGTCGCGCGGCTTCGTGAGAGCGACATTGTCTGATGAGCCGACGACAAAGTCATAATAAGGCACATCACCGAAACGCTTCACTTTCTCGTAATATGAAAGGGCGCGGAAGAAATAAGCGACACCTTTGTAGTATTCCTTGGCCTTCTCGTCCTTGCAGTTGTCGCAGTACTCGAAGAACATGTTAATGCGGCGCATTGTTCCCCATCCCCAGGCGGTGGCTCCTGAATATGAGTCCGTCACAAGTCTGTTGCCTAAGACAAGATCGTTCGGATTGGCCATCACATAATCATCAGCCGCCCATGTGACGATGCTGTTGGGCGACACAAGAAGATCATCGTAGCACTTGTCCAGCCAAAGTTTGCATTCGTCAGCCGATGTGAAATAATTCTCAGGCGCCACATCATCCTCCGAAAGCCTCGTAAGGTCGCAAGCGGTGACAGACAACGCTGCGAGAGCCAGTATGATATTCAGTATCTTTTTCATATTTCACTACTAATTAAAATGTTACATCAACACCGAATGACAAGGTCTTTGGATAGAGGTATCCGATTCCGGTGTTGTCCGTGTTCAGACTGCTCGCGTTAGCGAGTTCCGGATCGATGGTGGTGCAGTATTTCTTCAAAGGTGACCAGTAGTAAAGGTTCTCTCCGGTGAAGAACACCCTCAGCCGGCTCACATAGAATTTTCTTGTGAGGCTTTCCGGAAGAGTGTAGCCTACCGTAAGGTTCTTGAAACGCAGATAGCCGATGTTCTGCATGTATCTGTCGTTCCTTTGTCCGAGGCCGAGATTATAGTTTCCGCTTGAATATGAAGCGAATGCCCTTGGTCTCGGGAAATATCCGTCCGGATTGGTCTCCGGGTCATAGACCCTGCCCATGAAATCCTTGGCGATGAAGCTCACTTCCGAATATGAATAAGGTCCCCAGAACGCGCTTCCTCCGTAGGCACCTGTAGGGTACCAGTCTTGATGCGCTATTCCTTGGAAGAACGCGGAGATGTCAAGACCCGCCCAGTTGAATCCCAATCTGAATGAATATGGAAACCTTGGGCGGCTGTTTCCGATGATCTCCCGGTCTCCCGGATCGTCAAGCGTTCCCGCCCCTGAGGTGATCTTACCGTCACCGTTGAGATCCCTGAACTTAGGGTCACCTGCCTTCAGTCCGGTTCCGAGACTTGAGCTTAGAGCCTGATAAGGACCAGGTTGGATTTCATGGCTGTCGATGCGTGACATATATTCAGCGGCCTCCTCGTCAGATTGGAACAGGCCGTCTATCCGGTAGCCCCACATGTCGCCGAGAGTCTTTCCCTTGTAATTGCTTGAAAGGGTTCCGGTTGGGTTGTAGTACTTGGTTATCACTGTCTTGTTGTCACCTATCCCGAGAGAGACCGAATATGTAGCCTGCTTGCCGAGGAGTTTGAATGAGTCCTTCCAGTCAATGGAGATTTCCCATCCTTTGGTCCTCAGGTCCGCGCAGTTTTCCTTAGGAGATGTGGCCCCGTAAGTGGCTGGAAGCTCCACGGAAGCCGTAAGCATATCCTTCGTGTCCCTGATGAAATAGTCTCCGACAAAAGAAAGCCTGTTGTCAAGGAAATTCAGGTCAAGGCCAAGATCGTAGGTTGTCACGGTCTCCCATGTCAGTCCAGATGACACCGGCGCGCTCACGGACGAGTAGGCGGCTTTGCTGGACTTGTCGAACGTGTAGCTCATCGTGTTGTCGGAAGACACTTTGGTAAGATAATAGTAGTTGCTTACCTGCTGGTTTCCAAGCGATCCCGCCGAGAACCTGATCTTGCCGTTCGTGATCACGTTCCGGACAGACCTAAAAAACGGCTCCTCTGAGAATCGCCATGCCGCGGACGCTGACGGAAAGAATCCCCAGCGGCTCCCCGAAGCGAATCGTGAGGTTCCGTCATATCTTGCGCTGGCCTCAACGATATACCGGCCTTTCCAGTCGTAGTTCAGACGTCCGAATATTCCCAAAGTGGCGAAGGTGGAGATGGACTGGTTAGGTCCGTCGTACGTTGTGTCATCCCCGCGGGAGAGCTGTGCGAATGAATCGAAAGCGTCATTGAGGATCGGCCAGGCCTTTATCGAAAGCTGGTTGCTCCTGTAGTTCTCGTACTGCATTCCGGCGGTCGCCTTGAAATAGTGGCCGTTCCAGTCATTCTCGTAGGTTCCGTAGGCATTGAACACATGGCTGTTCCTGAACGAGCGGACTTCCTTGTACGACTTGGTCGTACCGGTGACCATTATCTGCTCACCAGGCTTGGTACCATAATAGTAATTGTTGGTTCTGGAGGTATTGTATGTGTCAGAGCGTCGGAAATCATATTCACCGGTCAGGACAAGATGCTTTGCGATAGTCATGTCTATGCGGTGAGTCATGTCGAAGTTGCTGACATTTCTGGAGAAATGATTCTTTCCGGCCAGAATCTGCGCGGCGTTGCTTCTCATAAGGTCAGTCTGTGACCCCACGATCTCTGAAGGATAAACCACCAGCGAACCGTCCGGATTCACTGGAGAGAAGGCCGGCGAGCAGACGAACCACATCCTTTGGAAAAGCAGGTTGGTGTCTTCATTGCCGCCCCACTTGTAGTCACGGACATTGTAGGAGATGTTGTTGGAATATTTTATCCAGTCCGTCACCTTGGCTGTTATCTTCGACCTGACGGAGAAATTCTGATAAGTGTCCTTCGCCGGCTCCTTGAATATTCCGTCCTCGGAGTAGTAACGCCCGCTCACATAGTATTTCACCTTGTCGTTGCCTCCGGACACAGACACATTATGCTCGCTTGTGGGACGATTGGTGTTCAACAAGTTATGATACCAGTCATAGTTTCCGTAGTAGTGGTACAGGCCGTCATCCTCAAGCACGACCCACGGACGGGAAGGGTCCTCGGTCTTGTCGTTGCGCCTCTCGTACAGCTTGAGCAGCCGTCCGTTCTCGGCTGTGTAGTCGAAGACCCTGCGCTGGGAGGAATGGAATGACTGGTCGCAGAACATGTTGACTATGCTGACGTGCTCGTAACCAGACGTGATGTAGTCTGTGTTGGTGGTAGGTTGGATCCAAGCCTGGCGGAAGTTGTAGTTTATCGAGCTTTTTCCCGTCTTTCCCTGCTTGGTTGTGATGAGCACCACTCCGGCGGAAGCTTTCGCGCCATAAATCGCACAGGTAGAAGCGTCTTTCAGAACAGACACAGACTCGATGTCGTTCGGATTGATCTGCTGAAGCGAGACCTCAACACCATCCGCAAGCACCAAAGGAGAACCTCCGTTCACCGAGATGCTGCCCCTGACATTGATGGAAGGGGAACTGTTAGGGCCACCGTTGCCCATCTTGATGTAGAGGGAAGGATCCGCTCCCTGGAGGGCATTCGCAGCCGAGACCGCCGGCCTTTTCTCAAGAGAGGCGCCATCCACTATGCCCACGGCACCGGACAGGCTTGATTTCTTCTGTGTTCCGTAGCCGACGACCACGATTTCATCCAGGACATTCTTGGAATCACTCAAGGTGATGACATACGGCTGGCGTTCTTTGCCTGTCAGATGAATCTCCGAATCATCATAACCGATACAAGACACCACCACGGTCACAGGAAAAGAGATTCCCGTGAGCCTGTAATTGCCATCATAATCGGTCGCGGACCCATTGGTCGTTCCTTTTATGACCACACCCGCACCTATGAGCGGCTCTCCGGACGAGTCCACGACTTTCCCGGAAAATGAGCCCATCGTCTGTGCAGGAACTGACACGCTGACAATCAGCGACATCATTAGTGCAATAAAGACCTTTTTCATAAAATTTAGTTATAGTTTCAATGTATTTAAATCTGTGATATCCTTGACTCGAATTCCTCTGGAGGACAAACAGCGCGTTTCTTTATCTTGCATCTGTGAGTATAGACAGAACTCGGAGCGCAATGAAGGAATTTGGCTATCTTTCCGCTGTCTGTTATCCCTATCCTGATCGCCGCGAGAATCCTCAACCCCGTGGTCAGCTCACCTTGATTTTTCAGAATGAACCTTGCATCCGGCTTCAAAAGAGCGTTCACCTTGTCGGGAAAATCAGGATAAAGCCCCAGAAAAGTGTCATCGAATATCTTGAAAAACGTCTTGTAGTCCACGACATCCTCCGGAGGCTTGCGCAACATCTCCTTGACCGCGTCCACACCTCCTTCCTTCAAGGCCGAACGCAGTTCATGCCGGTACCTTTCAATGTCTTCCATGTAGTAGGACGACATGGTGATATGCCTGGTTATGTACTCTGTCTTGGCTTCATTGGCGTCTTCCAAAAGACGGTTCTTCAATTTTATCGTGTTGTGTTGCCTGAAAGAGAGAACAAGGAGCGCGACGGTGGCGGCGAACAGCAGCCCCAACACAAGTATTATGCAGATGTACGCCGATTTATCCTGTCTGGTCTTGCGTCCCACAGCCTGCACGATATACAGCATCGAATTGGCCGAGTTCATGATGCGTGAGTTGTATTTGCTCGAAAGCGCATCCTCCAAAGCCACCTGGCAGTACCGTGACGCGATTCCCAACTGATTGTCTTCAAACAGCATATTGGACAGTTCAAAAAGAGCCAAAGACGCCCTTATCGGAATCGCCATGCTGTATATCGCGCTCTGTGCCAGCCAATATTCCCTTTTCTCCCTGTCTCCCGTGTATGCGTATGCGAAAGCAAGGCTATAGGCGGCCTCTGATTTATCCTCTATGCTTTCACTGTTGTCCACGAGGTCACGCAGAATGACCGTCGCCTCTTTGGCATGGCCGCTCTCGTAAAGCTGCATTCCGTTCCGTCTAATCAACTCAAACGGTTCTATCTCAGGATTGTTTATGTAAGCCAGACGTTTTATGTGCCGTCTTTCCACTATCCTCTTCCGATCCCCGGCCGGAATCATCTCATCCACAGCTTTTATGCCATCCAGATAAAGATCCGCCTTATAGTATGCCGCGAGTTCCGACTGCGTCAGACTTGCGGTGTCAACTTGATTCAGCACCGACTCCGCTTCTGAATATTTCCGCATAAGGACTTCAACCATAGAGCGTTCAAGTGTCGCATGCAGCGTCTTCGCCGGATTCCCGTCAGCGTATGAATCCATCATGTCCAAATACCTCAACGCCGAATCCGCCTGCCAATATTTAAACAATCTGAAAAGTTGTTCTGAATATTCCCACCTCGCGGAGTCGGTTCCTGCGCCAGACATCACCCTGCGCAGACTGTCGGCCTTTTCCTCCAATTGTATGCGGTATTTTCCCCGTTCCGATATGGTCCGGTCAAGTTCCCTGAACTTATGGCTGAGTTCAGACGAGCACCCGGAAAGGACGAGAGCCAGCAACAGGAATATGCATGAAAAGCGAGACATCAGAATTTATCTATATATTCCGGAATAAGATCCTGAATTCCTTTCATTTCCGCAGCGTTGTCAATCACGGTCATGAAAGGCACGTCCGCAGGTGTCGTATAATAAGTGGAGTAATAGTCATTGTACGGAATCGGGTTGCTGCTGTATTTGCATTCTTTTATCAGGTCGCTCCACCTCTGATCAGGGGTGTTGTCACCACTGAGGGCACAGTACAGCATCTGGGTCATGATATATCCCATGAGAGGATTCGGATGATGGGTGTCAGATCCGGCATGGTTGCAGAAAGTGTATCGATCCTTGTACTTTACAGACCCTCCCGGAACACTCACCGCACCGGTGTAGATGTCATAGGCCAATTGACCGCAGTTTACGACAGTCACCCCGGCATTATGCAGTTTACTCAACCGCGACAAGATGTTCTTGTGATCCTTATAGACACTGTAAACATGATTGATGTACACCAACTTGACATTCGGATTCACAGACGTGAAACGTGAGAATAAAGCCATGGCGTCCTCATAGAAATTCGAGTTGTCGTTACCGGCCTCAGAAATGATGACATAATCAAAAGAACTCAGATCCAGCCCTTTGAGCAGATCGACTCCGACACCAGGGCAGTCCTTGTGAGGAGTGTTGCATCCAGCCGCCGTATAGTCCGACAGACGATGGTTGCCATAAGTGCAGTCTATTATGCTATAGTCCGAGAAACCTTTGTCCTTCAACATCCTGTAGAACATTCCAAAGTCTTCATTGCCCTGTGAGCCATATTCCACAAGGCCTCCGTAATAGACCATGGAATTGGCGCAGACAATGAATTTCTTGCCGCTGAGAGTGGTCTCGGAATTCTTATCCTGAACCAAGGACAGCGCACAGGAATGTCCTCCATCCAATGTGATTCTCAGTTCGCCTTTCCGCGCCTCACCGTTATTCTTGCCTGCGGTCACGGTAATTTCCTGCTCGGAGCCGTCACCGGTCCCGCTTTCCTGACTTAGAGTTATCCATTCGGGATGCTCGGAAGACCAGTTGGAGGTCGCGGAGATAGTGATGGTCTTGGATTCCCCCGCCGCTGAGAATTTCAGTGACGCGGCGGATATCGAGACGACTCCGTCCGTCCTGTTCTTGGCGCAATTCACATTGAGCAGACAGAATAGAGCCAATGTGACAAGTTTTGTGATTGATCGCATCATGTCGGTTATCAGTTTTTCTCAAATTTACATCAACCGGCGATTCTACAAAAGCACCAAGATTGTTATCTATATCCAATTCAGTCCAATAACGAAGATAATACAATGATTATCAGAGATAAAACTCTTATGCCTGACAATAGTATTTTCAAGATGTGTTTTTATCCTTTGTTAATCCGCCATCTCTGTGGAACAACCTATTTATCTGTTCCACAAAAGGCATTATGTCATCACTCAACCAATAATAAAGGCGTCAAGTGCCTACCTATGCGAAGAACTGAACTTGATGCAGACAGGCTTGTCAAGAATGATCGTACGACCAGTGTCCGTGAGAAGGCCGGTCTTGGCATCGCAGCGGAAAATCTGGATGCAGCCACTGTCACGGCAGGCTACCAGAAGGAACTTTCCGTTCGGAGTGATGTTGAAATTCCTTGGATGAATGCCAGTCGGCTGATAGCCGGCATTAGTCAAAGTTCCGTCAGAATCAACTTTGAATATGGCGATTCCGTCATTCTGAAGCCTGACGCTGGCGTATAGGAATTTACCGTCAGGAGAGAGATGAATGTCAGCACAGCCTCTGGCGTGGACCGTGTCGGCACACACTGTTTGGATGACGCTGTCGCTTTCCGTGTCGATGACCGCAACATTTCCGGACAACTCTCCGAGGACATACGCCTTGCTTTCGTCAGCATTAAGGATTATGTGCCTCGGGCCAAAATCCGACGGAAGTTGAATGCGTTTCCCTAGCCTTGTCGCCACATCGTACCTTGTCACGACATCAGCGCTGAACTCAGACACATACAATTCCGTTCCTGTGGCGTTGAACAGCGCGCAATGCGCGTGAGGAAAATTCTGACGTACACTGTCTGGCCCACCCAGACCGGTTTCGTAAAGGAAATCGTGAGGCAGCAAGATGCCATCCTCTCCGATTGGAAACTCCGTGACATTCCCGGACGAGTAATTTGCCGTCATCACGACCTTCCCGTTCGTAGAAATGTAGCACGGATCCTTTCCGTCAGTCAGCTCACTGACAAGTAGTTGCATCTCACCAGTTTTTGCGCCAAGCCTTAGCGTGGCTGCCGAAGCGGTGCTGTCAGAAACCTCACTAACCGCATAGATGTGCCGCCCGTCAGCCGACAACGTAATGTAAGACGGATTCCTCATCTCGACCCGACCGACAGCGCCTGGAGCCTCTGTGAACCGACCTTCGTCACCACCAACCAGCGTCCCTTTCTCCTGATCAAAAAAGTAACTATAAACTCCTCGGCTCGCAGACTCGTCAGTGTACGTGCCCACAATCATCGTCAACGGTTCGTTTCCGCACGCCGCCAGCGCTACCGACATCAATACCGCCATCCCGCAGGACAACAAATCAGATTTTCTTTTACATATCTCTCCCATTCCTAAAAAGAACTTATCTATTAATATTCAAATAATTAAACCAATTCCTTTTTTAATTTCTTTTTTATTTCTTTTCTTTTATGCCACTTATTAAAAAATAACTTCTATTTGTCTTGGCCCCTTCAGTACGAAGTTCAGCATCAACCATAGAGTATACCATTTTTCTAATCTCAGCGACACCTACATCAGGAATACGGGAGGCTATTTCAGAAATTCTAGTGCCTGGATGTTTCTTCACATCTTCAATTATCAAAGCCTTTAAAGCATAAGGCTCTATTGTTTTAAGAGAAGTCTTGATATTAGCCTTGGCATTTTGAATTAATTGAGGGTTAATCTGGAACCGAGTTGCCTTTTTTGTTCCAGACTTGACAATCAGTCCCTCAGCAAGAATCTTGTCGACATAGCTTCTTAGTCGATCTTCTCCTGTAAGTTGAAGTTGCTTGGTCAGTTGGGTTGATAGTATCTTTCTCTCCCTTGCAATTATGCCAAATGCAATAAATGACTTCTGAGAAAGAAGATAATTCTGCATAACGTAATCAAGCAAAGGGAGAAGTTCCACGTCTATAATATCTGCTCTCTGTGTTACCTTAAACTCATTATATGAGGAATCTATCTCTGGTGGAAGTTTTGCCTCCTTTGCGTTTAGTTCGTAAATCAAGTCATACCCGGAGCCTTCTCCTTCCATCATCTCTAAAGCACTCATAATCTCAATCATATTCGGATTACGGCGATGTTTCGTGTGAAGAATGTTCTCTTTTGAAATTCCCAAAGGCAATCCTCCGGGATTGGTAATTTCAAGTCTATCCGGATAAACCTTAATCATTATATCGTTTGATATAGTATAACTTTTATGTGCAAAAGCATTCACAAGAAGTTCACGTAAAAGTTTCGGATTGTAATGGCGTATCTGCTTCCTAAACAAGCCATTGGGGAATTCATAGCTATAAGTGAGCTCAATAGCTTTCCGTTCTATATCCAATAGCAAATCCTTTGGATTCATCGTAAGATCGTGCCATTCTTCTTTACGAACTTTTTCTTCAAGGGCATTATAAACAATATACTGAACTGTCAGTGGGTAACAAAGGCCAGATCTCTGCTTGGATGTTCCGATCCATAAAACACCTATATTGGTTAATTTTTCTCCATCAACCAAATGATAATTCTCAGCAATCTCAAAGTCATCCAACTGTTTTATATGATCTCTAACACGTATAGATTTTCGTATTTCAGCGGCAAAATTCTGAAGATTTTGGATCACGGCCTCATCACGACACGAATATTTTGTCGTATTGATTTCCCACTGGTAGGCACCTTTCTCCTCCGCTAACCGCTGAATGTCCTCAGAACGAACCGGCTCACATTTATCAACTATTCGAATAAACAACTTGCCATCGGATGTTGATGCAATTGTTTTGGTACTAGGAAATACCGTTATTATAAAATATTGGCTGCCCTCTTCATCCTCCAGTATTTCTGAAGAAGCGATGGCAACGCTAAAACAAAGACTACGCAATTTGCTGACCGCATCATTTTGTTCTTGCGTAGTGATAGATTGATTAGTTCCTACCGTCAATGTCTTGTTGTCGATGCCGATATAAATCTGCCCTCCTTGAGCGTTAGCGAGCGCAACACACGTACCCGCTAATTCCTTAAATCCTTTATCACCGCTACGGATCTTTTGAATACTCTTGTACTCAATATTTTTATTCTCTGTATCGAATTTCATAATTTTTAGCTATCTCAACAAATTTAGTGAAAATATTTCCAATCAAAAATGAATTTGTCTTTGTGTAAAATCACTATATTCGCAGACATAACAGAGGTGCCCTATGCTATTCACAGGGCCAATGAACATTTATTCGGACTTTTGAAAACGCAAATGATGAAAAGGTACATATATCTTAAAGGGCTACTTATTTTCATATTCATAAGCCTGCTGTGCGTGAATGCCAACGCACAGTTCTCGCTGACGGGGAGCGATCCGGCGGCGGTGCGGTGGAGGCAGATGGAGACGGAGAACTTCATTATGATATTTCCGAAAGGAGAGGACTCACTGGCAAGGGTTTACGGGACGGAACTGGAACAGGCGAGACTCAGGATAGCGGGTTCGTCGGGCTACCTTATCGGGCAGAGTTACAAGGGGAAGATGCCGGTCGTGCTCCACAGCCGCTATGTGCTGCCGAACGCATCGGTCACCTGGGCGCCGAAAAGGATGGACATATTCACGGTCAATGACCCTTACGCTCCGACGGCGATGCCTTGGGTGCGGAATCTGGCGATCCACGAAGGGCGGCACGCTGCGCAGATGCAGTTCGGCGCGGACAGAGGCAACAAGGTGCTGCATTGGTTCTTCGGAGAAATGGCGGCCGGGGCCTTCGCGGGAATATACCCTGGACCGGCGTTCCTCGAAGGAGACGCGGTCGTGGCGGAGACGGCGCTCAGCCGAAGCGGACGGGGACGGCAGGCCGACTTTCTTGAATATATGAGGCCGGCGTTCGACTGCGGCGACTGGCGGGACTATTACAGATGGTTCTACGGTTCCAACAAACTATATACACCTGATTACTACAGGGTTGGCTATATGCTGATCGCCGGAACGAGAGTATTCTTCAACGACCCTCTTTTCACTCAGGAATATTTTGACAGGGTTGTCCGCAAAGGTGGATTCTTCAATCTCCAAAAGACCGTAAAGTCCGCCAGCGGAAAGAGTTTCAATGAATCTTTCCGGACCATAGAGGAGAATTTCCAGCAATTATGGAACATCGAAGCCGCTGTCAGAGAACCGTTTATGCCATCAAGACAAATTTCCCGGAGACCACGGATGCACTCTGAATATAATGGATCGGTTCTCGGCAGAGATTCAAGAATATATTCACTGAAGTCCGGTATGGCGACACCGAACTGTCTTGTCAGGTTGGATCCTAACGGTAAGGAGAAGAGAATCAGGTCTTTCGCCTCCTACACGAGCGACCTCTTCCTTGATTCAGAAGGTCAAAGAATATTCTGGAGTGAGTCCGTGGCAGGACGCAGATGGACTCTCGGGGGAAGTTCACGGATCCGTTACGTGGATCTGTCAAAACCGGGAAAAGTACAAAATCTGACAAAGAAGGGACGGTATTTCAATCCGGCTCCGTCAGAGGACGGAAAGGTCATAGCCGCCACTGAATATCCTTACGCGGGAGGATCGCGGATTGTCCTGCTGGATGCGGCGGACGGATCAGTCAGAGAATCGTTCACCGCTCCAGATTCGATTCAGTTCACGGAATCGGCCTGGATTGGAGACCGGCTGCTCGCGGCAGGATTGTCGGATAACGGAATGGGGATCTATGAGGTCACAGGACCGGATTCCGACGGTAAAGCCATTCTTTGTAAATTACTTGGTCCTCAACCGGTAACGCTCTCGCATCTTCGCACCGTTCCGGCCATTGAGCCTGAGGTTCGACAAGGCTCAGAGACCACCGAAAGGACAAAAACAATCAAGGACAATAACGGTCACTTCGACAAGCTCAGTGAGCGGTCGCTGAGCCTGTCGAAGCATCCAGTTTCAGAAGGCACACAGTTATCCTTCCTGTGTGACAGGACTGGAGTGACGGAATTATATTCATTGGACGTGGAGAGTCTTACGCTGCGGCAGCTGACATCTACACGCTACGGGATCAGCTCGCCTGTGTTCAAGGCAGACACATTGTATTACAGTTCGTTGGCGGCATCGGACAGGCCTAAGGACCACAAGCAAGGACGGATGATGTACGCCACTGCTGTAGCTGACCTGCCGGTCACCGAAGTCCGCTACGAGGATATTCATAAATACCTTGTCGCAGACGCGCTTACAGCGCAGGAAAACGCCCTTGGCGACTCTACCGAGGTTACGGCGGAGGTGAAATTTTCGCAACCGGAAAGATATTCAAAGATCAGATTCCCGCATATTCATTCGTGGGCTCCGATTTATTTCAATTATGACAATGTCGAGTCCGTCAGCGGTGATGACTACTACAAAACCGCCTCGCTCGGAGCCACGGCCCTGTTCCAGAACCTGCTCAGCACAGGCTATGGGATGGTAGGCTACGGAGCACACGAAGATCCTCACAAGGACGGCAAATGGAGACATTCCGGGCACTTTAAGTACATATTCACAGGACTCTACCCAGTGTTTGAGTTCTCGGCGGACTTCAATGACAGAGCCGCCTTGGACATACAGAAAATCCAGATTACAAAAGATCGGGCTTACAAACTTTACAACCAAGGGACGCAAACCGGCAGACCTTACTTCTCGGGAAGTGTCAAGGCCTACATTCCGTTCAATTTCTCGTCAGGCGGCATCAACCGGGGACTGATTCCGCAGGTCAAGTACAAGTTCACCAACGACAGGTACAACGACCAGATTCTGTTCCAGCACATTGTGAAAAAAGACGGAAAGGATGTAACCGAAACCTATGACACAATGGGTGAGGACAACATCTCACCGCTTCAGACTCTGGACGCCTCGCTAAGAGGCTATGTCATGAGACATAAAGCACCGTCACAGGTCTTTCCTTCTCTGGGTTTAGGAGCGGAGCTGGGATTCCACTTCAGACCTGGACATATGAAGGCCTACAATCCGACCGCTTATCTCTACACCTACGGCTATCTTCCAGGGTTCACAGCCCGTCAAGGACTCAGGCTCACCGCGTCGATGGAAGTGTGGTACGGACCATGCGAAGAAGGGGCCATTATGGAAGGGGCCTTGACAGCCATTCCGAGAGGATTCGTGGACACCAACCTGAAAAGCATCATCAATTCCTGCTCGGAATCCAGATGGAGAGTCACCGCCGACTATGCGATTCCTTTCGCTGACGTTGACTGGTCGTTCCTGAGCCCCGTGGCCTACGTCAAGAACTTCGAGCTGACGCCGTTCTTCGACTGGTCCTACCAGACCTTCTGCTGGGACAACTGGCTGCATTACAATCCCGGAGCGGTCACGGGCGAGAACCTGTTCAGCGTCGGAGCCGACCTCACCGTCAATCTCGGCAACTTCTTCTGGCTCCCTTACGACACCCAGATCGGCATACGCTACGCCCGCAACTTCTGGCATTACATCGACCGGTTCCCGATCAGTGATCTCAACAAGAACTACATCGGTTGGATCTTCAGCATAAGCCTGTAAACAGACTAGCCCGACTTATGAAAAAGTTTTGCGAGAAACCGTCAGTTGTTATATCTTTGCAAAATAGTAAAACATTATACTAATTTTTCTACAGATGGAGAAAGGCAAGACTGTTCCCGCATTTTGGGGCAAGGAGGACTGGCAGGCAATCTGGATCGGCGGCATCGTGATCGTCATCGCCTGCATCGCTGTCCTGACTAAGGCATTTGATTTTTCGGCGGTTAAATTCGCGACTTGGACCCTCGGCGAGAATCTCTCGGAGGCTGCCGCGGCAAAGGTTGTCCCGTTGTCCGAACAGCTTGGATCCTGGGCTTTCTGGCGCAAGTTCCTTGTGACATTCATCACCCTCGGAGCGTTGTTCACGATCGGAGTCAAACTTCAGGGCGAAAGCGTCAAGAAATATATTCCAGCCATCATCGGACTGTTCGTCATCGCGCTGGTTGTTCGCCTCATAAGCGCTGAATATACCCTCAACCGCTACCTCGAATGGGCCTTCTGGGCACTTCTGGTGGGTCTTTTGATCTCCAACACGGTCGGAGTCCCGAACTGGCTGAAACCAGCAATCAAGACTGAGTTCTACATCAAGACCGGCCTTGTGATCATGGGATTTTCCGTACTTTTCTCCAACATCGCCAAATTCGGCCTTTACGGCCTTGGAATAGCCTGGATTGTCACTCCGATCGTAATTCTGTTTATGTATTGGTTCGGAACCAAGGTTCTCAAAATCAACAATAAACCGCTCGTCATCACTATGGCCTCGGCCACAAGCGTCTGCGGAACCAGCGCCGCCATCGCAACTGCTGCGGCATCAAAAGCCAAGAAGGACGACCTTTCCATCACCGTCTCAATCTCGATAATATTCACAATCCTTATGATGGTCTTTGAGCCGGTCATCATCAAGGCCTGCGGAATGTCGCAGATTATGGGAGGATCGCTCATCGGTGGTACTGTTGACTCTACCGGAGCGGTTGTCGTTGCGGGAACCGCTTTAGGACCAGAGGCCCAGCAGGCCGCAGTGCTTGTGAAGTCCATCCAGAACATCCTCATTGGCTTCATCGCCTTCTTCGTGGCTGTCTTCTTCGCCACAAAGGTTGACAACACAGGAAACGCGAAGGTCGGAGTCGGAGAAATCTGGTACAGATTCCCGAAATTCATCCTCGGATTCTTCATCGCCTCGATGGTGGCCTCTTTCCTCATACAGCCTCTCTGCGGAGCAGATCAGGTCGGAGCGATCAACAAGGTGCTTGACCAGTACAAGAACTGGGCTTTCGTGCTGGCGTTCACCAGCATCGGACTGGACACCAACTTCAAGGAGATCATCAAGCAGATGCAGGGCGGCAAGGTGCTTTGGCTCTACATCATAGGCCAGCTCTTCAACATCGCGCTGACGTTCTTCGCCGTCTGGCTTCTCCTCTCAGGCAAATTCTTCCCGATTCCTGTCCTTGACTGATGAATATCCCGGGAAAAAGAATCGTCAAGGTTCTTACCCTGACCGTAATAGGGGCGACCGTTCTGGCCGCCCTTTACATAATGGCGCACGGCCTCGGGCTCCAGGATTCGCTCGACTTCGGGGCTGGGGCATATTACTACGCCGACATCCCGGAGTTCGACAAGTACACTCAAGGCACGCACTACGCCGCCAAACTGCCGTTCTGGGTATATGTCGTCCTGTTCCTCGCTTGGGGAGCGCTGATGTACAAGGTCTGGAAATGGCTTGATAAATAGATGGTTGGAATATTTTCCGATTAGAAGTAATTTTGATATGTTTGAAAATATTCTTTGAGGCAAAAGGCCTTCAAACAAATCAAAGAAAGAAGCATTAAGGAATATTTAGATTAAACGAATATGTCAGAGAAGGTTACGGCCGCTTGTTCGGCCTGCGGAGAAAAGCACGGAATAGAAGTCTGGAACCGCATAAATGTCGGAGAGAATCCTGATTTGAAAGCAAAAGTCAAGGACGGCTCACTGTTCGTGTGGGAATGCCCGCATTGCGGCAAGGCCAATCTTGTTCAGGGACAGACGCTTTACCACGATCCTACCGAGCGTCTGATGATCTGGCTGATGCCCGACGGAATCCTTCCTGAGACTCAGGAAAAGGCTCTTGAGGCCCAGTTCGAGAAGATCTCCGAGACGCTGGAAGGCTACACTCTCCGCCGCGTGAGTGATGTCGGCTCTTTGATCGAGAAAGTCAACATCTTTGACGCCGGCCTTGACGACTGCGTTATCGAGATGTGCAAGTACATCACGAAGATGGAGATGATTGAAAAAGGTGGCTCCAAGGATTTGCTGGACATACCGTTCAAGTTCTATCATATTGACGGTCCGGACAACGACATCGAGTTCTCCTACCCGAAAGACGGCCAGATGCACGGCCTCCGCATCGGCTTCAACGTCTATGAAGACTGCGCCGGCATCATCCGCCGCAACCCTTCCGTCAAGCCCTCCCCCGGCTTCTCCCGCATCGACCCCACCTGGGTCGCCCGCTTCTTCAGGTAAACACACATATTCCATAAATTAAAGGGCCGCTGAGGAACAATCCCGTGCGACCCTTTGTCGTATTAAGTAAAATTAGATATTATTCAACTTTTCTGGCGCCGTCGCTGATCACTACGTCGTAGAACTTAGGATCGTGACCGAACTTGGTAGGGAACTGCTCCTTGACAGCCGCGATGAACGCGTCGTAGAGCTCATCCTTCACAAGGTTGATCGTGCAGCCTCCGAAGCCTCCACCCATCACTCGGGAACCGGTCACCTCGCACTTGCGGGCAAGCTTGTTGAGGAAATCAAGTTCCTCGCAGCTGACCTCATAGAGCTTGCTGAGACCGAAGTGAGTCTGGTACATCATCTCGCCGACGATGTCATAGTCACCTCTCTCAAGGGCATCGCATACATCAAGAACTCTCTGAACCTCACCGATGACATACTCGGCCCTGAGAAAATCCTCAGCAGGAATCTCATCACGAACCTCCTCAAGCCAAACTCTCTTGGCATCGCTGAGGAACTCAACCTCAGGATGGTTCTTTCTGATGGCCTTCGCGGCATTCTCGCAGGACTCTCTCCTCTTGTTATACGCCGAAGAGGCCAGTTCGTGTTTCACGCAGGAATCAACAAGGACGAGCTTGTAGCCCTTCGGATCGAACGGGAAGTACTTGTACTCCAATGTTTTGCAGTTAAGACGGATAAGGCTGCCTTTCTTGCCGAAAATAGAGGCGAACTGATCCATAATCCCGCACTTCACGCCGCAGTAGTTATGCTCTGTGGACTGGCCGATCTTGGCAAGGTCGAACTTGTCGATCTTGTTGTCGAACAAGTAGTTGATGGCATAAGCGAATGTGCTTTCAAGGGCGGCTGACGAAGACAGTCCGGCACCGAGCGGAACATCACCAGCGAAGACTGTGTCAAAACCCTCGACCTTGCCGCCACGCTTCACGGTCTCCCTGCACACACCGAAGATGTAGCTGGCCCACTGCTGCTTAGGCTTGTCCTCCTCGTTGAGCCCGAACTCGACATATTCATCATAGTCAATCGAGAAAGCTTTGACTTTCTGGGTTCCGTTCAGCTTCACCTCAGCCATAATACCGCAGTCGATGGCTCCCGGGAAAACATATCCGCCATTATAGTCTGTGTGCTCACCAATGAGGTTGATACGGCCGGCCGAGGCGAAAACTTCGCCTTCAGCGCCAAAGAGAGTCTTGAATTTCTCTCTGATTTTGGTTTTCATTTCCATATTATGTGATTTTAAACTAGTTCGTTTCAACAATCGGCCATAAAACCGACTTCCAATAAGGCAAATTTAACAAATATTTGTTGATTATCTACCGAATCCAGACAACAATCGGACAATGATCGCTCACTCCACCGACATATCGCGGTCCCGTGTACGTCCGAAGCGGTTTTTCCCCAGAATGAGCGTTATCCCTCACCATAAGGAACGGCAACCTTAGCACATTCATTTCAGGAATATGCCCGCCAGATGCCAAACTCCTCGAAATAAAGAACATATCAATCATCTCCCATTTTCCTGAATATCTTATAGTTCCCTCACCATTTTCCGCCGCAGGAATAGCCAGATTCGTCAAAGGTAAAGGCTCCCCGTCCGTCAATATTCCGAAAGCCGGATTCTCCGGAGTGTCGTTGAAGTCACCCATCGCGACTATATTCATCAATCCTGCCTTTTGAAGCGAGTCCGTGGCATCCCGCAGCCTCCTGAGAGCCACCTCCCTCCTTTGGCCGGTCTTTCCGCCATATTTGGAAGGATGATGGTTCACAAGGAAAGCGATGCTGTCGCCATCAGATTTCAAAAATTTTGTCAAAAGAATATCCCTGGTCAGCAACGGATGGTCGGTTCCTCCGCCCACCCTCAACGGCCTGGACTGCATTAGAGTAAGGCGTGAGGTCCGGTACAGCAACGCCACATCTATACCTCGCGGATCCGGGGAATCGTAATGGACAATCCCGTAGTCAGTTCTGTACAACTGTGTGTCTTCCAGTAATCGTTTAAGCACAAAGCGGTTCTCGACCTCGGCCACACCTATGATATCCGGTAATATTCCTTCCTCATCCTTAACCCATAGTATGGATTTGGCGATCGCGTTGCATTTGGCTTGAAAACGTCTCTTTGTCCAATGTCTTTTGCCAAAAGAAGTGAAATCAGCTTCGGATTCGCTGCCATTGAGGCTGTCCCTCCGCCAATCGAAGAAGTTCTCCAGATTCCAGAACATAACGAGAAGCTGATCTTCCCTTCCGGCCGCCTTATCTAATAAACTTAAACAATTACGACAATGAGTCAACTGGCCGGCGGCCGGCAAGAGAAGAAGAACAAACAATATGAACTGATGTCTTTTCATTTCAACGGCAAATATGCGGCACAAAAACGTAAAAAAAGATAAGAAACGTAAACTCTTTCTTAAGAAACAGAAAAACTTTTTCTTATGTTGGTTGTCGCCTGAAGAATTTTGATCCAAAGAGCGCGCAAACAAAGCAAAACAACTTCTTAATTTGTATCTTTGCCGATAAATTATTTTATCGACTTTAGAATTTAGTAAGATATGTCATTGAAATGCGGAATAGTCGGACTTCCGAATGTCGGAAAGTCAACTTTGTTCAACTGCGTGAGCTCAGGCAAGGCCCAGAGCGCGAACTTTCCTTTCTGTACAATAGAGCCGAATCTTGGCTCTACGAACGTTCCGGACAAGAGGCTGGAGGTGCTTGCGGACATGTGCAAGCCTAAGAGCGTTGTCCCGGCCACTGTTGACATCGTGGACATCGCCGGTCTCGTGAAGGGAGCCAGCAAAGGTGAAGGCCTTGGAAACCAGTTCCTTGCCAACATCCGTGAGACCGACGCCATCCTTCACGTGCTCAGATGCTTCGATGACGGCAATGTCGTTCACGTGGACGGCAGCGTGGATCCTGTAAGGGACAAGGAAGTAGTGGATACCGAACTCCAGATCAAGGATCTTGAGACGGTTGAGTCACGTCTCGCCAAAAGCCAGAAACAGGCCACGACAGGAGGAGACAAGGACGCCAAGAAGCTTGTCGCCCTTCTGCTCCGCTACAAGGAGGCCCTTGAGCAGGGCAAATCGTGCAGGACCGTAGAGTTCATCAACGAGGAGGAGGCCGCTATGGCCAAGGATCTTTTCCTTCTGACCAACAAGCCGGTGATGTACGTCTGCAACGTGGACGACGCCTCGGCTGTCAACGGCAACAAGTATGTGGACGCCGTCCGTGAGGCTGTCAAGGAAGAGAACGCGGAGATTCTCGTGATCTCAGCCAAGACCGAATCCGAAATCGCCGAGATGGACTCCTATGAGGACCGTCAGATGTTCCTTGAGGAGATGGGGTTGAAAGAATCAGGTGTAGTGAGACTGATCCAGGGAGCCTACCACCTGCTCGGACTCCAGACATTCTTCACAGCAGGATCCGACGAGTGCCGCGCCTGGACCATCCACAAAGGCGACAAAGCCCCGAAAGCCGCCGGAGTGATCCACACGGACTTCGAGAAGGGATTCATCAGGGCCGAGGTCATCAAGTACAACGACTTCGTCACCCTCGGCAGCGAAAGCGCCGTCAGAGCCGCCGGCAAACTCGCCACCGAAGGCAAGGAATATGTCGTCCAGGACGGCGACATTATGCACTTCCTCTTCAACGTGTAAGCTTGTCAGTCACTGAGCCAGCCGAAGCGCACAAATCGGTTGGTGAGCTTGCCGAACCAACGTCGCTTCGACAGGCTCTGCGACCAGCAGGTGTGGCACCTAAAGATATGAAGATCAACAATATAAGCAAGTTCGTGATGTGGAATTCAGCACCACGAACTTACTTTATTTATTGATTTATAATCAGTTGCCCGCCAAATGAATCAACCATCAAAAGACATAACCGACTCTAAGATTGAGATTCCTGTTCGCACGGTCTTCGAACAGATACCCTAAAGAGATCCTCAGGTGTCTCCATAGCTCTACACCAACCCTTGGTATCACGCAAATGGGATAGTCCTGTTCTCCCGACTCTGTGTAAACATTGTATCCCTCATGCTTAATGTCCTCTGTCATGTCAAAATAGCCCAAGCCTAAACCAGCTCCGGCGAACACCTTCATTGAGCGCTGTCTGTAAAAAGCATAGTCAGATAAAATAAAAATATTTTTGGAAATAAAATCGCAGACCTCACCATCATTGGTCTTCCGGCTGAAAATCTGCACGCTCCCTCCGATTCCTATTTCCAATGGAATATTCTTGAAATTATACCTGATCTCGGCATAAGGCATC
>ERZ1026860.31-NODE-31-length-100192-cov-11.978819_pt1 | contig 100192 bp, 76 predicted proteins | sample MGYA00380160_ERZ1026860 | MGnify/ENA primary metagenome ERZ1026860 (study PRJEB33269, sample SAMEA4719796) | human gut metagenome | biome: human-associated habitat; feature: organic feature; material: feces | place: Cameroon | collected 2013-10 ... | reverse complement strand
TCTCTCCATTTTTATTAAGTTATACCTCCCGCATCGGCTGAAAAGCTCTGTTACCGCCTCCTCCTAGTTTCCTCACTCTAATCTGTATGTAGCCTATATGAACATGAAAACAAAAACGGATTGCAAACCCTCTTCCCAAGTTTGCAATCCGTTTGCTTGTTGCTAAGAATTTATCCTTACTGACTATCCTTTGTATGCTATCGTCTCTATTTCGACCAATACTCCCATAGGAAGTTTTTCAACTGCGTATGCCGCTCTTGCAGGCAACATCTCGTTGTAGTATTTTGCATATACTTCGTTCATTGCAGCGAAATCGTCCATAGAGTTCAAAAGACAAGTCGTTTTAACGACATCTTTGAAACTGTATCCTGCTTCTGTGAGAATTGCTTCTATGTTTTTGAAGACTTGTTCCGTTTGTTCCTTTATGGTTTCAGGCACTTTGCCTGTTTCAGGGTTTACGGGAATTTGTCCCGAGATGAAAAGCATGCCGTTACCTGCCAATATAGCCTGACTGTAAGGACCTATTGCCTTTGGAGCCTTCGGCGTGTTGATTACTTTATTCATATCTGTGTCTTTTTATTTGTTTACCACTATTTGTTTTACTGATTTTCTACCGTTGCAAGTGATGCTTATCACGTATGTTCCGTTTTCAAAATTGCCAAGTTCGATTCTCTTGTTCGATAAATCGCAATTCGATTCGTTGTAAACCTCCTGTCCCAAAAGGTTTGTTATGCATACGTTCTCCGCTCTCTTGTCAAGCGATTGTATTGTTATGTAAGACGAAGCCGGGTTTGGAGAAACGGTGAACTCGAAATCGTTTTCCACATCTTTCAAAGAAGAAGGATTTTCCTTTACATATATGCTTTGAACCTCCGAATACGCCTCAGGGCAAGTCGAAATCTGCACTTTCACTCTGTAAGAGTACATTGCAACGCTGTCAGGCGTTTCACTGAAAGTAACGTTGGTGTTGTTCAGGCTTTCCCATGCGGATTCGTTTATTTGTCTTTCCCAATCCACTATATCGCCTCTGTAAGAAACAACTCTCAAAGTACCTGTACTCGAATTCAAAGTTATGGTATCTTCAACTGATTTGGTTATACGACCTCCTCTTGAAATCAATACATTCATCAAAACAGTGTTGCTTGTGTCCTTTATCGTTCCGTTGGAGAACACTATTCTACGATAGAAGGTACTGTCTTCAAGACTTTCCGGCTGATAGTCCCTTTGGTCGGAAACCTGTGTGGCATTCGACCAGTTGCCTGTACGTTTCTTTTCTTGCCATTGGTAAGTGAAATTACCTCTTCCGCCTGTCGGTTCCGAGCCGACCAAGAGTTCCGGTGTTGCTCCTGCACAGAAAGATTGGTCTGCCGAGATAACGTTGTTCTCTACTGCGGGATAAATGGTGGTGAAGTTCCTCTTTGTTCCGTAATTCGTACCGAGATTGGTGGTGATGTATGCCCTGTAATAATAGGTTACTCCTTCCGACAAGGTATCTATCGTACAGTTGAACGTTCCCAACGTTCCGTCGGTCGAAGTATATACCATACTTCCATCAATAGTAGGGTTTTCGTCGCCGTCAGTCGTGAAAGCAAATCCTTTTGCCACGAAAGTGCCATCTCCCATATTTATCAGATTGGCTTCGACCGTTGCGGCTCCATTGCTTATGTTACTTGCGGCTCTTGTTATGATAGTACCCAAGCCGCTCAGGGTTGTGAATTGGGAACGTACACCATAGCCTGTTCCGTCCGCATTGCTTACGTAAGCCTTATAGTATATTGTAGAATTCGGAACAAGGGCGGTAAGCATTGCAGAGAAAACATCGCCTGTCGAATCCGATGGCACATAGTGTATGTTGCTTACCACTATATTGTCCAAGTCCTCTGCACTTGTACTCCAAACGATACCCCTTTCGGTTATTGCATGTTCAACTTCTTCTGCTTCATATACCACGCTACCCCATGCAACAGCCGTGGTGGAGGTTATTGTCGAAGAGGTAACACCGTCTGTTCTGACGGCAGGAAGGTTCGACATGAAATTAAATCTTATCAACGAGTCATTCTCGTAATGAATGTTCGTTATAGGCTTATTGGTTAAAGTACCGTCTTTCAAGGTAGAGGCAGGATTTGTGTTGTCCGTGAAATTGGCATTGCCGGTTGCTCCCGGATAAGGGCAACGGGTCGATTCCACATCGGCATCTCTGCCCGAAGCCGGACGCAAGAAATATCCTCTGTCGTTAGGTGCGATATTGATGGAATTTATTCCGTCCTGCAACCATCTGTTCAATTTACTTTGATCGCAATGGAAAATCAACATTCCTTCACCCGGCAAATATGTATCCCAACGTGTCTGTTGTCTGTTCTCGACAACAAAATACTCATTCGAGCTCAGAGGTATCATATATGCCACAGTGGTATCCAAACTATTCAATGCAGGAAGGTATATGTTCTCTGCCGTGGAAGTCAAGGTATCAAACGTGAACCAATCCGCAATCCACCTTTCCACGGAAGACAATCCGACAGGACTTGCACTGTTGTTCATGTAAGAACCGCTTGCCATCAAATCCCATGTTCCGGGAGTAACAGCCTCTCCGCCACTACCTGAATAGTCCGTATCGTAAAAATCAGGAAATCCCAAGACGTGTCCGAACTCATGACAGATGGTTCCTATACCGTCCATTTGAACGGAGTTTCTCTTTTCGGCAGAACATGAATACGGTCCGAAACGAACGCCGTCTTTCACTATATTTCTGTCCACATTGCTCCTATGCGGCCAAATCTCATCGGAATTACCTGTCGAGGATTCTGGAGTTCCGGCAAAGATTATATGCACAGCATCGACTTTTCCGTCTCCATCATTGTCGTAATCCCTGTAATTCACATCTGCATCGGCAGCATTCAATGCGTGTTGCACGAAACGCGCCATATTTGCATCATGTCCGGAAGATGAATTTTGACCATAGTAACGCATATTGTTAGGAAGAGTATATGGACCTGCGACATCGATGTCCATTATGAACTCCCCGTTGGAGTTATCCCTGTAATAATCCTTCACGGAACCTGTTCCATTGTAATTATCTTGGCTTACAAGGTTCACGAAATCCTCATTGGTGTAGGTAAAAGGCAAATCGCTGAATCCGACAAGTATAACCAACAATTTAACAGTACCGTGAGAAGGATACTTGGTATCATCGCTTATTCTTCCCTTGGGGGAACTTGCTTTCATCTCTGCAACCTGATTGCCGGAATAGAACAAATTGACAGGCAAAGTACTCAAAAAAGCCCTTTCCTCAGCCGTTCTCTCATTCGGATTGGCTGCCAAGTATTTCGAAGCGACCAAATCACCCTTCTCATTCAATATACCGTATGTAAAGAAGCCCTCATCGTTCCTTACCAACATATATTGGTCTGTTGTTTTAGCCCAATGCACATTTTCATCGCCTCCGAGAATGAATGTAAGCATCTTACCATTGGGCTGTTTGATGGTAATCGCCTGTCTGTTTGCCGGAATGGCAAAAGCTCCCATGCCTATCATCAGGCACATCAGAAGCATGACCGTTTTTAGTAACCCTTTTCTCATTATATGTTTCTGTTTTTGTTTTTCACTACGCTACAACGCAAATCTTATTGCTTTAAGTATCCGTTCTCTTCATGAATAAGACGTATTCGAAAACTCTGTCTTACACAATACATCTCGAATCGCCGGAAAACAAAGCGGCAAAGTTACGAGAAAATTTCCTTTCAGCCAAAGAGGCGTATATAAAAAGAAAGAGGACGAGCCTCTGCCCGTCCTCCGAAGTTCTATATAGAACAATTTCTTACTTGTTTACAACCAATTTCTTTGTTTGTTTTTCTCCGTTTACGGACAAGGTGTAGAAATATGTTCCGTTAGCCAAGTCGGAAGTGCTTAGGTTTACATTGTAAGATGTACCTGCAACTTGGTTTCCTTGATTCATCATCTTAACCGTTCTACCCATCATATCGGTGATTACTATATTTACATTACCTGATTTGTTCAAAGAGTAAGAAATAGTAGTCTCACCGTTTGCAGGGTTAGGATAAGCATTCAACGAAGAGCTTGAGCTGATTTCTTCAGGCAAAGAAGCAACATCGCCGAGTATCATACGAATCATAGGAGTAGAGTAATCCGTCGATGAAGGTTGATATAAATTTCCGCCCCAAGCATAATTAGAAGGGATAGTTGATTGGAATATCAACATGGAAGAATATATGTATCCGCCACCGGGACCGAAACTTCTGAGGTATCTGTCGGTAGCCACAGCAAACTTACCTGTCGCTGCCATACGGTAGCAAGCGTAATAGATTTCGCCCGGTTCCAATCTTACGCTGTTAGGGAACTCAAGATAAATGGTACTGAAATTATTGGAATAAGCCAAACCCCAACCGTCTTCCTCTATTTGCCATACATCATTACCTTTGTTCAGGTCGGCATCTTGTACTGTGTAAACAGGAGATTGAACAGGTACACCCCATTCGTCTTCAACATCGATTATCATATTATCGTAGGTAACCTGTGCATCACGAGTATTAAACATTCTCAACTTTCCTTGTATCTTTGCACCTGCACGACAAGAGTCGACAGCAGGAACGACTTCTATACCCTTTATGTACTTGACAGAAGTGTTCTCGTTATTTGTTCCGTAAGGCAAACAAACCTCATATCCTGAAACACCTGTTGCAGCTTTGTCTGTTATGTAATTATATCCGTTTTCACGCACGAAACCGTAAGTAAATGTACCACCTGAATATTCATAAGTTCCGGATGTAGGAGGTTTTGCTATTATATTTCTATCCTTAGCCCATCTGTAATGTCCTTCATTGTTTGTCATTTGTCCCACAACGTTGAAGTATATGGTATCTCCCAATTCCTTGACAGTCTCTTCGCCTGATGTCAAAATGGTCGATATCGAATAACGACCTTCTTGTTGATAAGGCAAGATGTTGCTGAAAGCATAAATATCAACATAACGTTGTTCCGTTGTATCGGTAGGTACTCCTGCTGCATCGGTTTTTATGATTCTTGTCATTTCGTTAGCCAATGTATCTCCTGTGGAAGCATTCACTCCATAGTAAGTATATGTTGCGTTATCGTTTTCATCGTAAGTTACTTTATTGATTACGTTCTTGGAAACGATATCATTGTATCTTGTTCCTCCCGTATTCTCCGCAGATGTTACATGAACGATGGTATCGGTCATAACGCCGACAGGAATCAAGTGGTAAGCCTCTCTGTAGTATATGGAACTTATAACATCGATTCTGTCCTCAGGAACTTCCGAGTAGTAAATGTCATCAACAAACCAAGCATAACCTTGAGGCTGGTCTGCACTTGCAGGAGCGTATGTACGTATTCTGACGTACGTTACTTGACCGTCTTCTGCAACGGAGTTTGCATTGTATGTGCCGAGAGGAAGGGTAATTCTCTTGGTACCCATTATCAAAGAATTGATGTCCACCTCAAGTCCTCTGACATTGAACTCTATCGAGTCGTAAGTAGAGAAGTTCTCATTATTACTCCAGTCAATGTAGTAACGCTCGCTGTTGAAACGTTGACCCATTTGATTCAACCAAATATCCACTCCCCTCATACCATGACTTGGTATCGGTTCAGTAATCCTGATTATGGCTTCACTGGGATTATTGCTCTGACCGTTGTGTTCAATATCCAACCAACTCAAGAATGCAAATCCGTTCTCGGCAGATGGAGAGATGTCATATCTCGATGTTCTGTTCCAGAACCAATAACCACCATCTCTGGCTATGTCTATATCGAAGAAAGTTGTTGCTCGTGTTCCTCGAGTTCCAAGACCTGTCATGTCGGCTCTGTCAAATGGGAAGCTTGCTACATCAAGGGGACCGACACCAAGAACATACTTCGATGCATCGGCGAAGTCGCACAAAAGTTCTTTTGTTTCTCCGTCCTTGCGGCCGTTCAAATTATTTTGTTGCTTTTGATACTTTAACTCCTGTAAAACAGCTGTTTTGTCAAGAGTTGTCTTCTGCGTCTTTTGAATAGCATCCGCTTTGATACCTATCTGTGCAAAAGCCCCACCGGTACCCAGCAACAATGCCAACGCTAATAATGTTTTCTTCATTTTTGATTGTTTTTTTGTAAGAAACTATTTGATGTACTCAACTATACAATTTGCAAATATACCACATTTGCAAACAATAGCAAGCATACTAACGCATTTTTCGACGAAATGTTTTTCCATCGGGAAAGAAAATTTCATCCTTTCATGCCTTTCATTCCTTATTTCAAGCCCTTGAAAAACCGTTTCTTTGCTACACTTTACTCAAACGCCGATTCATTTGAACGAAACGCCGTTCGGCGAAAATAAAACGCCGAAAGAATTTGCTGAAACGGCGATTTATTTTTGTGCTTCGCAAAGGGGTGGGTTATAAACGGGCAAGAAATGCGGGTTTGCTTGCTTTCTACTTGCGGTAAATACCTTGCAGAATGATTGCTCCGGAGTTGGTGCCTTTGAGAAAGAAAAGGAACGGTTTGTTGAAGCAGATGTTTTCTTCATTCTTGGCATCTATGATTTTGTCTTCCATGGATTTTTTCATGCTTTGAAGAATTGCTTCGGTAGGCTTTTGAAGGTGTATTTTCGTACTGAGTCGTATTGCGGTATGTTGCCGGATTACAGTATCCGTGATTATATCGGGGAGTTGCATTTCCGTTTCCGTCTCAAAGTCTTCGAATGTTGGGAACATGAGACTTGTTTTCCGAACTTCCATTCCATCGATAAGATTCTTGTATCTCTGTTCGGTAAGGTCTCTGAGGTAATCGCTTATTTGCTTTTCAGCCGGCATTATCAACAGAAGACTGTAATTGCCGTTGCCGACAGGTATGTCTGCCATTGTCTCTTCCTCCGTTTCGAGTGTATTGAAGTTTCCGGACAGTCGGAAGAAATTGCGTTTTGTCTTTTTCAGATTGCAGTCCGAGAAAAATGCAGGCATGGAATTTAAGGCATCTTCGTATATGAGTGGCAAAAGGATATCGGTTTCGCACTTGAACTTTCCTGTTTCGGAAGTATCGGTTCGGGAGAAGAAAACCAAAGTCGAGTCTATTGCGTGCATTGTCTGCTCCAACGAAAGGAAGTTCCTTTTGAGGCTTTCCTGCGTTGTGTCGGAGAAAGTACAGTATTGCTCCAAGGCTTTGAGGTATTCTTCATCTGTACCGGCAAGACTTAATTCTTTCAGCAGGTAAAGAACAGAGCAGGCTTGATTTCCCGATGTATCGACAGGCTGAACCATGCTGCGTATCAGCTCAAAGTTCAATCCGTTTGCCATTCGAAACAAAGCTATATGTTCTTGCGAGAACACTTCGGCAGGAGTACCGGCAATGCTTGGGGCAGAGATGGAAACGCCGTACTGTTCCTTCGATTTGTCTTTTGAGCAACAGACGACGAAGAGCAGCAGAAATATTCCGCATAATGCTTTTGTTTTTCGTAATGCCGTTGTCGTCATTTGCAATCGCCGTATAAACCTTATATTCAAGGTAACTGAAAATTCGATACTTTATTTTGCGAAGTCGCAATAACGGTGTATTTTCCCACCTCGTCTTTCCTTTCCGCCGGAGACGCTAAGGCGAGTTATCGATGGCTTTTTGCTCGATCCGCAAAAAAGTTTTACCTTTACAAATCGAAAAACGGTTGTTCCGATATGAAGCATTCGGGCAATCATCTAATAAGAGACAATGATGAGAAAGCATATCGCAATTATCCTGTGTTTGTTCGCAAGTCTTTATTCGCAGGCACAGATAAACACAATCGAGGATTTGAAAAACAGACCTTACCCTCAATGGTTCTCCGATGCGAAGCTGGGAATTTTCGTACACTTCGGATTGTACAGCGTGCCGGCATATAGCGGTAAAGAGCAATATGCGGAATGGTTTTACAAAGGTTTGATTTCGGGAGACAGCCTTCGCATAAATTTTCAGAAAGATGTATTCGGCAAGGACTTCCGTTACGAAGACTACAAAGATTTGTTCAAGGCGGAGTTGTTCGATGCCGAACAATGGGCAGAACTGTTCCGCAAATCGGGTGCAAGATACGTTATCTTCACTTCAAAACACCATGACGGGTATTGCATGTACAACAGTCGTTATGCACAGGGTTGGTCATCGGCAACGACCGCTCCTGCAAGGGATTTCTGCATGGAGTTGAGCCGAGAGGTCAGAAAGAAAGGTTTGAGAATGGGCATGTATTACTCCTTGACCGAGTGGACGAATCCTTTGTACAGATGGACGGTGGATACGACCAAAAGCATAGACGAATATGTGGCAAAGCATCTGCACCCTCAGTTCAAGGAAATGGTGGACAAATTCATGCCCGATGTTATTTTCTCCGATGGGGATTGGGATTTCGACCATAAAACATTCGGAAGCGAAGAATTAGTAGGCTATTACTATGACAAAGTCGGCGAAGATGCCATCGTGAATAATCGTTGGGGCAAAGGTTTTGATTATGGTTATCTCACGCCCGAATACAGTGAAGCAATAAAAGAGACAAATCGCCCTTGGGCGGAATGCAGAGGGCTGAGCCGCTCTTTCGGATTGAACAGAAATGCCGATTTGGCGAGCTATATGACAAGCGAAGAACTGATCCGACACTTCGTTCGCTTGGTTGCAGCAGGTGGAGGACTGACGATAAATGTTGCTCCTGCCGCCGACGGAAGCATTCCTTTGCTTCAACAGGAACGTTTGTGCGATTTGGGAGAATGGTTGCAGCTGAACGGAGAAGCCATTTACGGTTGCACCGCTTTTGAAAAACCGAACGAGACGTATGATGCGATGGCTTTGCGTTCCGATGAAAAGATAGATTTCGATTGGGTGAGGAATGCACCGGACAAAAGCATACCTGCCGACAACTTTACGATACACTGGCATAACGAAATGATGCCGGAGAAGACGGAAAAGTACAAATTTTATCTTCGAGCCGACGATAATGCGGGTCTGCAAATAAAAGACGAAAGCGGAGTGGTTGTTTTCCGTCTCGCAGCAGAGAAAGAATCCGTGCAAGCAGAGGTGAAATTGAAAAAGAACAAGAAATACTTCTTGGAACTCGTCTATTCGGAAAAGACGGAAGAGGCTTCTATAAGATTATTCTGGGAGAGTCCTTCATTCGAAAAGCAGGCTGTCTCTATCCCCGGCAGAAAGTGGACGGGGGAAACGGATTGGAAGCAAAGCTATGTTTGTTTTACCGTTAATGATGACCACCTGTATGCGATAGCTCTCGAACCTGTTTCCAAACAATTAAGTTTCACCTTGGAAAAAGCTCCGAAGGAAGATATGAAAGTATGTTTCCTATCGACCGATTCCATATACCTCGATTGGAAATACGATAAGGAAACGAAGAGGCTTACAATCGATACATCGACAATACACCCTGCCGATGTGAAATCGAAAGGAGCTTACGTATTCAAGTTGGAAAACTACATGAAAAACCATTAAGAAGATGACAGATGTTTATTCGCTTGCTCTCTGCAAAGTCAGAGGAATAGGACCCGCCATAGCAAAAAAGTTGATGGACGTTTATCCGTCGGCACAGGCTTTGTTCGAGGAAACGCATGCAAATTTGCAACAGTTGTTCAGGGGCAAAGAGAAAACGATAGAGGACATCATAAGTCGCAAAATGTTTCCTCGTTGCAATGAAGAGCTTGAATTCATGGATAAAAACAACATTCGTTGCTACTTCATAAAGGACGAAGACTATCCTTACAGGCTCAAAGAGATAGATTCGCCTCCCACATGTCTGTTCGTCAAAGGAAACGGAAACTTGGATACCCCAAGAACGGTATCGATTATCGGTTCAAGGCACGCAAGCGACTATGGAAAGTGGGTAACCGCAAGCATAGTTCACGAATTGAAAGCTTACAACGCCTGTATCATAAGCGGACTTGCCTACGGCATAGATTCGGCTGCCCATATCTGTGCTTTGAATGAGGGAATGTCCACATTCGGAGTATTCGGGCACGGTTTGGACAAAGTATATCCCGTTCAAAATTACAATCTGTCTCAATCCATGTTGGCACATGGCGGACTGGTAAGCGAGTTCTTCTCTCTGACACCGGCAAACGCCTACAATTTTCCGCAAAGAAACAGAATCATCGCTGCATTGAGCGATTTGTGCATAGTCGTCGAGGGAGGCATAAAATCAGGTTCAATGATAACGCCGAGATATGCAAGAGAATTCGACAGGGAAGTGCTGGCTGTCCCGGGCAGGATAGGAGACGCTTATTCGGAAGGCTGCAATAATCTCATAGCCTCCAATGTTGCAGGTTTATTATCGGATATTACCGCCATCGGTTCGGTAATGAATTGGACGAATTCTCCGAAAACAGATTTTACAAAGCCGCAAAAGGTCGTTCAAACGGAAAAAGCACCCGAACGAATCGAAAAGAAACTGCCGGAAATGACGGAACAGGAAAAAATAATCTACGATTTCATTCGTCAAACAAAGAAAGCCGGCATCGATGATTTGCTCACACAATGCCGACTCGATTTTGCGTCCGTAAGTATCTGCCTCATGAACCTCGAATTGAAAGGTTGCATAGCGGCTCTTCCCGGAAAATGTTACGAATGTCTTATTTGAAATTATCGCTCAGCTTTTTCAATTCCGCTGCGGCGGACATTCCTTTATACAATATGTTATATACAGCTTCCGCAATAGGCAGACAAACCTTTATTGTCTCGTTTGCCTTGTGTATGCAGTTCGCTGCATAATATCCTTCCGCAACCATAGCCATTTCCAACTGTGCGGACTTGACGGAATAGCCTTGTCCTATCATCTGTCCGAACGTTCTGTTGCGACTATGTTGCGAATAAGCCGTTACCAACAGATCCCCCAAATAGACAAAACAGTTGATATTTCTTTTCTGCGGAGCAACGGCATCGAGGAATGTCTCCATCTCCTGTGCTGCATTGGCAATCAAAACCGCTATAAAGTTATCTCCGTACCCTACTCCGTGGGCAATGCCTGCTGCAAGGGCGTAGATATTCTTCATGACAGAGCCGTATTCTATTCCTCTGACATCGCACGATGTTATTGTCTTGACAAAGCGACATTCCAACGCCTTTGCAATTTCGCAAGCGAACTCTTCATTATGAGAACCAACCGTAAGATAGGTCAATCTCTCTTGTGCGATTTCCTCTGCATGCGAAGGACCGCTCACAACGGCTTGATTGTTCAAATCGATTGCAAAAACATCATTTATGTAATCGGCAACAATCTGATTGGTTTCGGGAATTATTCCCTTGGTTGCACAGATTATGCGTTTATCTTTCAAGTCTTGCGAAGTCAATGAACCGAGGCTGCGAGCCACGAAAGCCGCCGGTATGACAAGGATTATGTTCCTGACCTTTGAAACGACTTCCCGTATATCGGTAGAGATGTGAATTTTATCTTTATCCAACTCGCAAGAACGCAGATAGAGGGGGTTGTGGCCGTATTGCTCAACCCCGTCTGCTATTTCCTGCTCTCTGACCCACCAATGTACTTTCGTATGGGTTTCAATCGCAATTCTGACTATTGCCGTAGCCCAGCTGCCGCTGCCTAATACTGCAATCTCCATGATGTCTTACAATCCTAAAACCTTTTTGCCTTGGTTATATCTTATATCCTTAGGTATTCCGAGACTGTTTATTTTGTCCAAAGACTTTTGAAGTGCAGGACGTATCTTTCCGTTTTTCTCCGAGTAAGCTTTTGCCTCTGCCAAATCACCCATTCCTTCGACTTCCAATATCTTGGCAGCCCAAGCATTGATTGCTTTCATGGCATTGTCGAAGTCTATCACGTAAAGGCCTTCGTTGTTTTGGCTGAACGCTTTGTGGTCTTCGAGGAAGTTGAAGCACATCATGTTCGCCACTCCGTGAGCCGAAGCCGCACCGAAACGAACGGAACGCAAAATGCCTGCGATGAAGGTTGCGATTGCATCGTCCTTGCTTATACCGCTGATTTCACCCCTGTCGATAAGAGTGCATACCATGTACAATCCCAATATATCTGCCTTTGCCTCTTCCCAAGAAGAATAGTAATTCGCCAAAGCGGTTCTTACATTGCCCTTGCCGTTGATTGTGTTCTTTATTCCCAAGCCATGAGCGACTTCATGGAAGGTTACGTTGTAGAAGAATGCGTCGAACTTGACGTTTTTCAACTGTTCCTTGCTCATGACATTGTCTGCTATCGGTTGAAGGATTGCATCGAATTTGGCTTTCATGGCATTCTTCAACTGCAAACGTCTTGCTCCTTTCTTCAACTGCACTCTCTCATCGTTCGGAAGGTTGATTGCTATCGTTTTGCTGCCCGCATTGCAATCTCCTGCATAGAATATCACATCATATACGTTCAAATCGGACTCCGTTCCTGGTACTTCTTTCTTGAATTTCTCGTCGCAAGGCAAGCCTTTTTGCAATTCCGGCAACATGGCGGTGAACTTGGCAAGTTTTCCGCTCTCTTCCTCGTCCTTAACCAAGACAAAGGCTTCGTATGCTGCCTTCGTACCGAAAAGGCGATCCTCATAATTTTCGATAGGGCCCACAACGAAATCCAATTTGCTGCTCTTCATGTCCATCCATGCCATGTCGGAAGCAAAGTAATCGTCTGTCTCGAAAGCCTTCTTTCTTTCTTGCAAATACTTTTTCAAACCTGCGTCCTCGGCAAGAGCTATCGCCTTATCCAACAAGGTACACACCTTTTGAATTTGGTCTTTGTACTCCTCTCTATACCATTTCACTACAAGTTTTCCATCGTTGTCTCTTCTCAAAACGGTGTAAAGACTGTTTTTGTTCTTGTCCTTCAAGGCATCGAACTCCTCTTTCGTCATATCCTTGGGATAAAAACATGCACCAAGCGGCTTTTCGCCGAAACCGCTCACGAAAGGCTTCATATCGTTCAACCTTTCCCAAGGACCGTAGTTAATCATAGCAAATTGCTTTACGTATTCGTCCTTTATCGTATCCATATCGGCTTTGTTGCCGTAGGATTGTTGCCAAAACAAATCGTCCATTATTTTGGCGATGTCAAGGAATATTCCCACCAATTCCTTTTCCTTAGGTGTCAATTTGCTCAAATCCGTAGTCAAATCCACAGGAGCGAATTCTTCAACTTTTACCTGCATTTCCGATTTCTTTTCTGCTTGCTTCTCATTGCCGTTCTTGCCGCAACCGGCGAAGAAAAGACAAGTCAAAGTCAAGATTGTCAACAATTTTCTCTTCATTTCTTCAATCAAAATTAGTGAATAAAATACTTAAACCGAATGCGAAGATACGACAATTTGGCGTACCTTTCGGGACTTGAAGCAAAAGTCATTCCAACAAGCCGAAAACAGTTACAATGTCCGACTTTGCAATCACCTGAAAACCAATCCGAAAAAGCGAAACATTTTTATACCTTGACGAAACACCGTTTCGTTCCATTGAAACGGCGTAAGAAAAAATTATTGCGGCGTTTCAGTAAAATGAAACGCCGCTTTATTTTCAGGGTATCGGTTTTATAGGAAAAGGAAGTTGCCGCTTATTTCATTTTTCTTTTCAGTCTCTTTCCAATAAGGCTTTTTGCCGAATGTCAGGTTCAAGCCCATGAATACGGAAACACCGCTCAAATCAGCCATATTGAACGAAAGTCCTCTTGAGGAATTGAATGACATGCCGAGATTGAAGTTTACCGATCCTGCATTTGCACTTATCATTGCGGAAGGGTTGAAGAAAGATGTTGTCATGAATGTATTACCTGCCGATATTGAGACGTGTTCGGTGCGTAGGGCATATAGAACGGATAATCTGCCATCTATAAGTTTGCCGTTCCATATTTTGAAACCTGCAAGTGAGTGAAGATAATGTATATCTGAGAATTTCCATGTATATCCTGCATTCACCTTGACAGGTGTCGCCCTTGTATAGGAATTCATATCCACTGCATGTATGTCGAAAGCGTTCTTCAAACTATCCGTTATATCGTCCAAATAGTCCGTTATCGCAGTTCCTATGCTATCTATGCAGGATTCCACACCCTCGAACCTGACAACCTTGCCCGGGTTCATGGTTTTTACTTCACTCACATTGGATTTCCAATTTATGAAGCCCATATCGCTTACACTCAGGCTGACCTCCATTTCATTGTTTATTTTATAAGCAGCACCCAAATCGAAAGCGAGACCCACATTGCTGAACATGCCCGAGGTTATGTCGGAAGCCTCTCCGGCGTTGAACTCCGTTTCCGAATCCTCATCGAACAAGGAATTCATTATGAAACTGCCTACAATGTTGGAAGTGTAAATATCAACGTCGCATTGTGCAGCAATCTCATCTTTATCGTTGTATTGCAATCTTACATCGGAATTCTTGGTATGGATATCGGCTATACCGAACAAAAGTTTCACCCTTCCGCCGACCGTAAGTTTGTCATCTATCTCTCTTGCATAGCCGAAGGAGTTGGCAAGATAGGTAGTCATTTCAAGCAACTTACCATCGAATAATTTGGTTTCCCCGCTCGGCACATCGGTTCCGTACAATGCAAAGTCGAAAACATCTTTCGAGAAATTGAATCGGAAATCGGAACTTACGTACATATCGAAAGAGAAATGGTTCTTTCCTCGTCTCAGACCGAAACCGAGAATATTCTTATCGAAGCCGAAAGAGAGATAGTTGTTGTCCTTAAGTTTGTCTGCAAATCCCCGTATATCAACCCTCAAAGAGTCGGAATAGACAGGGTGTCGGTTTATTATGTCGTGATAACAAAAACCGGAACTGTTGAAATTAAAGCCGAGCATACCTACACCGAAAGAGATATACATATCATTGTTCGGGAAAAATGCCGGATTGGAAATCCCCGACTGCGGAACGTCTTTGAAGAAATACAAAATGTCTTTTTGTTGAGCTTTTGTGTCAATGGTATTCAGGCAAAGTGCCATTAGAATTGTAATACCTATGTATCTATATATTTTCATGACTGTATCTTTTTTATGATTGAACGAAATAATGAGATTTAGAAACTGAAATCGGTTACTGCTTTCACACGAGCCTTTATCCTTACGGCTGCATCTTGTCGAAATCTTACGTAAGGACGATTGCCGTTGCCATCTGCCGAACTGTTGAGTTTGAAAGCAGTTTTGACTTTGTTCGCTTTCTTCAACTGTTCATACTTCTCTATCGTCAGGCTCGCCTCTATTGTTTCTCCGACAGGGCTGAGTGCGTTTCCGTTCGCATCAACCGGTGCCCCTTTCATCTTGACCGGTTTGGCAAAGAGAGTGTCGAAAACTCGCTCGTTCTCATCCAATAAAAGAAAATTCAATTCCAAACTTGCAGGAATTTCATTCTCCACAAACAATGTCAATGTTGCCGATTTCAAGAAGTCTATATCATCGGTGAAATCCAAAGACGAGGTTGTATCTTCGTAGTAAAGGTCGGTCAATCTGGCTTTTATCGGAATCGTGGTACAGGTTTTGAGATTTATTACGGCATCATGAGGGCGAACGAATGCCGGGAAATCGCCCGAATGTAAAGCATCGGAAAATACAATGTCAAGATTATAAACCACCTTTTCGGGCAATACCTCTATCGCAGAAGCATCTGTTTCCAAAGATTGACGCGTGGTTATACCCCATTGACCGGGGCGGGGACTTCTTTCTATATGAAGTGTATCGTAGTGCGTGAAGAAATCCGTCTTTTTACCGGTCGCAGTCAGACTGTAAACGTCGGGAACGATATATGCTCCGAGTCCGATGTTCGTTTCGGCATATATGTCGAAAGTAAGTTTCTCCAAATCTATTCCCCCCTCTTCTATAAAGTTGCTTATGCTCTCATCGGTAAACAAATCGAAGTCCAAAGTATCGGAAACGGGAACAACGGCCTTACCGACCTTGCCGTATGCCAACTCTATCGAAAGAGGCGTAACATCGATATTCACTCCGACACCGTAATCTCCTCCCGTGCAAGCCGTATTACTGCCAAGCTCGACAATGACCCTGTATCTCAGGTCTATGTATTGCTCACCTGAGTTTTCGGTGCTGTCTTTCAACAGAATGGTATAGTTCCTAAGGTCGAGCGTTTGTCCTTGCAATGCTCCGCTTGGGGAGGCTATTTGAAACCTTTGGGAATAGAATCTGCCTGTCGTGTTATCTCTGAGACTCGATGAGCTTAATTCTATATAGGTATTAAAAGGCAGATTTGTGTTTGCTGATATGGTCAATCCGCCGGAACGTAACAACAAACTGTCTATTGAAACGTCTTCCTCGAACTCGTCCAACAACAGACTTATATCCTCGCTCGGAAGTTCCTCCGCAGGATATTGCACCGTCATATCCGAAACATCGCTTCCCGACGACGCAATGGAAGAAACATCTGGGATACTTAATGCCGGCAAATCGATTTCCACACTCTGCACGTTTTCTATTTCTTTCACGAAACCAAGCACATCGAAAGTGTCAGCCTTAGTATAAGACAGTTCAAGAAAGTCTCCATCGGCATCATGACGCGTTACGACTTCCAAACCTTCTTGTCCCTCTGCCAAAGAGTCCAAATCGAGGAAATCCCTGAACAATGCCTTCGTTTCAAACAACGGCACACCTATCGGAGGGTTTATCGTAGTCTGAGAAAGCCTGTCGAAGTCGAAGTCATCTTCATTTACACAGGATTGAAATAGTATCATACCTGCGAATAGAACCGAAAAGAATAGTGATTGTCTCATAATTATCTCGTTTTTCGTTTAAATATTACTGCAAAGTTAGAAGGTGAAGTTCAGTCCGAGGGAAGGCATGATTGGCAGTTGGTCAACTCGTTCTGAGGTTATGCGGTTATAGTAAAAGAGATTGTTCCTATTATAGACGTTTGTTACGCTCAGGTTTATTTCAAGTATGGAACGTTTGCCTATCTCGAAGCGTTTCTTTGCGGAAATGTCGAAGCGATGATAGTCCGGCAGGCGGTGCGAATTCAAATCGCCGTATATGGTGGTCAATGTGCCGTTCTGATTGATGTAATCGGTATTTATGCCACCGGAAAAGTCGAGTTGTTCCATCATGGACGCAGTCGGTGTGTAAGGGAAGCCGCTACCGTAATTCCATCTGAAACTTAATTCAAAACTTCTGTCCATTCCGAATTGATAATTCACCAAAAGGTTGATATTATGTCTTCTGTCGTAATGCGGAGAATAGGTTTGAACTTCGTTGGTCTTGGTAACCTTGCCCAAGGAGTAAATTGCCCAGATGTAAAGTCTGCCGTCATCGTATTTTAACGATAAATCACCGCCATAAGCCTTGCCGTCCTCGACTATGTATTCCTTTTTGAGGTAGTCAGGTTTGTCTCTGTGTTCATTATCATCAAGATACATACGGTCTTTGTTAGCCGAGGCTGTTCGGGACATGGTTTTATAGTATAGTTCAAAGTTGAGAGAAAGGTTTTTGAGAACATCATACTCCATTCCGAAGATAAGGTGGTCGGATTTTTGCACGTATGAACTTATTGCCTCGCCTTTGTAGCTTGTTACTATATTCAAATCGGGGCTTACGGTAAGATAACCCGTAAACAGATTGACTATATCGCGATCGCTTTTGGTATCCATGAATACCTGAGAATAGATGCCTCCGGCAGCTTTCAAACGGAAATTTTCCGAAACATTAAGTTTTAAGGACAAACGAGGTTCCGGTATCAGGCTTGCGACGGAAGCATAATATGAAGCACGGAAACTCGGTTCGTAAACGAACCTGCCTGCCACTCCTCTGAAAACTGCGTAAGCTGCAAACTCGGTGGAATAATCCGTTATGGTATCGGACGCAGAGAAGGAGGTCTTTGTGGTGTTGCCGAGCATATTCAATCCGTATTTAAGCCTGTTCTCTCCGAAGAAGTTGGTTACTGCCATTCCTATATTGAAACCTCCTATGTTGCTCATCTGCTCATTTGCGGACGAAGTCTCGGACATTTTCATCGTATAATCGGAATATGCAACCACTCCTTCAACCAAGGAAGAGCCGCTACCGGGAAGAAGCAGGAAGTTGGCTCCAAAGGCGGTGTTTCTCCAATTGAAATCGGCTATGGCTTCGTATCGATTGACCTTATCCGTGAAATTGAGACCGAAAAAGTTGACCTTGCTTCCGTTATCCGTTGCAAGGGTCAATTTTCCGTAAATATCGAGGAAATCATACGGCAGTTCTTTGTCCATATAGGAGTAAATGGAAGTGGAAATCTGCGAAAGGTAGGAGTTTTTCGCATTCAGAATATATGATAAACTGTATCGTCTTTTTTCGTTGTTCTTGATAATCGGACCTTCCAACAACAAGCCTGCTCCGAATGTGGAAAGGGAAATTTTACCGCTTGTATTCTTTTTGTTTCCGTCCTTTGTGGTTATATCCAAAACGGAAGACAATACACCGCCATAGCGAGCGTCGAAACCGCCTGTGTAAACATCTGCATTCCTTATGATGTCCGTTTCAAAAACAGAGAACAAACCTATCGAGTGAAAGGGATTATAGACTACCATTCCGTCCAAAAGCACTCTGTTCTGAATGGCAGAACCGCCTCGAATATAGAGTTGACCGCCTTGGTCGCCGGAAAAAACCACTCCGGGCAAGACTTGAATATATTGAGCCAAGTCTGCCTGACCACCGATTGAAGGCATCTGCTGTATATCTTTCGATGTGATTTTTTCGACCGAGACATTGCTCTCCAATCTCACAGCTTCCCTTTTCCCACTGACTTCGACGATTGCCAATTCCGTCGAAGAGGGTTTAAGTTCCACCTTTATGGAGGCGACTTTCCCCTTTTCCACCTCGACAGTATGCTCCGCTGTCTCATAACCTATGAAACTCACCTTGATGACTTGGGTTCCTGCTTTCACCTTTGAGAAGACAAAATAACCATTTATGTCGGTTGTCGTTCCTGTCGTGGTGCCTTTGAGTATCACATTGCCATAAGCAATCGGTTCACCTGTCGTTTTATCATATACAAAGCCTCTTATGGAACCTGTTTGTGCGACGAGACAGAGACCGGATACCATAAGAAACAAGAAAGATACTATTCTATTCATATTATTATGCTGTTGCATTGTATCAATGTGTCAATTTGTAAACCAATTCTTTCAACAATTCGCCTTCATTGTCTATCGAAGCAAAGCCGACACCTTTACTCTTCAATTCATATTCTCTTATCAGGGATATATTCTGCATTATTTTATCCGAACCGTACTTTTGAGCCGGTACTGCATAATCTCTCGCAAAGAACGACGGCACTTTGATTGCCGATGCCACCGCTGCATCGGATTTGTCAGGCAGTTGTGCAACCACCAACAGCTTCACGAAGTATGTAAACAAGTTTGCGAACACCACAGGCAAAGGATTTTCTTTTACATGTGCAGCCATGTGGCACACGCACTTGTTTATCTTCTCGTAATCCAACTTTCCGATGGCTTTTTGCAGTTCAAAAACGTTGTAATCCTTGCTTATGCCGATATGAGAAGACACATCGGAGGATTTGATTTCCTTTCTGTCTTTGATGTTGATAAGCAATTTTGAAATCTCATTGCTTATCTTCATAAGGTTATTGCCGAGATATTCCGCCACCATCATGGAAGCCTGTTGCTCCATGACGAACCCTTTTTGCTTTACGAAAGAATCGATCCAACTTACCAACTTTTCTTCCCGTATCTTCTGACTTTCAAAAACCGTTCCGACCTTACCGATTTTTGTGGTAAGGCTTTGCGGGAACTCTTTCGCATTGTTGACAATCACAAAAACAGTACTCGAAAGGGGAGATTGCAGATACTTGCTCATTTTCTCCAACTCTCTTTTGTCCATCGTCTGAGCCTCTTTCAGCATTACCAATCGATGTTTCGCCATCACCGGATACTGTTTCGCAGACAAGACAACCTCATCCATGGACGCATCTTTACCATAAAACACGCTCATGTTGAAATCCTTTTCCGCCTCATCGAGCACCTCTTGCTCGAATTTCCCGCTCAGGAGTTCCAAATAATAGAGTTCCTCTCCTTTCAGGAGATAGACAGGTTTCAAATCACCACTCTTTATCTCCTTTTCTATACTTTCAAATGTTGCTGCCATAAGCAAGTGGCGAAGATACGAAAAAAATCCAAGCCTTTATGCAAGTCATGAATTTTATTTTCAATCGAAACAGGCAGGTCTTCACTGCACTGCAATCGGAAGATACTTCATCTTAATCTGCATTCACCAACTTCCATGTATATTCTCTCGTCCGACTCATCGCTTTCAATACGAATGTTCCCGCATCGGGTAACCTTATTTTCTTCTTTCCCCTTACGCTATCCACAATCCTGCCCCGCATATCATATAATTCCATGTACTCTATTTCCTCTTCGCATTCCAATATCACCCAATCCCCGTCTCTGAACAGACGAACATTCGACAACTGTAACGTTTCATCGAAAGAAGGCAGCGTTTTGTACAACTTCAATCGTAAATGCTTGGTCGCCTGCGGAGATTGAAAAGCATATACACTGTCTTGCACAAAATCGAACAGCCTTGTCCCGCTTTCCTTGTCCGTAAGTTCTGCAAGAAGATAAGAGTTTATCGAGTCGTTCTTCAAAACGAGCGAATATACGTCGAGCCGTGGAAGATTAATCTCGAAATCCAATGCTATGCTGTCCTCAAACAGTGGCATGGTTTTGAAAGAATATCTTTCTCCGTTGCACTCAAAAGCAATCATTGCTTTGTTCTCGTCCATCGAAAACTTATGATTATCCGTCAAAGGGTCGAATGCCTGATTTGCAGCAATCGAAAATTCCAAGGTTGCTTTATCCGAATAATCGGAGGTATTCAAAATCAATGACAATGCTTCATTATCGTTCGGAGGCAAAGGGCTTAAAGGCATTCTATGCAAAACGAGATTTGCGGAATTGCTCATCTTCTCCACAAGAAAACCCTCAAAAGGCTGCAGACTATCCCTTTCGTTCAATGGAACGAAGATACCTGTTCTCTTATCGACAACCTGCGGCAAGGAGACTTCATCTCTGAGCAGTTGATTGACGCATACCGTGAACGGATACGGATTATAGGTGAATATGGTTTGCAAAGCACTGCTCTCCAAACCCGACATACCGGAGGCGAGCAGCGAATAGCTTTGCTCGTTGTTCAATTCGCCTGTAAAGCTCAACATTGCGTCCGAATGTATCTTCATTGAGTATGATTGCGTTTGCGAGAACTCTTCCGATTGTGGCAAACCGGTCGTTTCCAAAGCCGTTTCGGAAGACAGAATTGCCGAAAGGCTGTCCCTGTTCGCAAGATTTACGTTTATCGGAAAGCCGAACAATCCGTAAGAAACTTCCCTTTGCGGTTCTTTTCCGAAATTCATATCCACGGAGACACCGGTTCGGCTGCTTAAAACACCGTTATTCAAGAACTCTGCTTTCTCGGCTCCCGTTGTATCCTTTATGAAGAGATGATAACATAGTGCGGTATCGCCCTGATTGATGCACAACGTTTGAGGATTGCATAAAACGGCTTCATCTGTCTCTGTCGGAATGCCCTCCGTCCAGTATTCGTCGAACCAATTGCCGCTTTGGGTTCTTCGTGTTACCTTTCCTGTTTTGAAAACGACCGATGAAGACCTCACTTCTTCGCCGGAAACTTCCGCCAAGAGGTATAATTCGTATGTGGTATTGCTTTGTAATCCCTCCGGAGAGAGAATGCCATCATCGGGATTGAAATTCACTATAACGGAATCTGTGCAAAGACCGTGCAAAGCTCCATCCATTTCATGCTTTCCGAAATCCGCAAAATCTTCTGCCCTGTTCGTGGAAAGATTTCCCAACTGCTGCCATTGGCTTGCCAGCGTCGGAAAACCGCTTTGCACGTTCGTCTTCACACCTTTCGTAACCCATGAACGACGTTGCAGAACCGTCTTCGCCGTTCTTGTCTCTTCATCGACCCAACCTTGTTGATTGCTTATGCTTTCGCCGAAATTGCCGAATATATCTATCGTATCATTCCCCTTTATCAAAGCAATGGGGTCGTTACCGTCTATTGCAACCTGTCCTAACACGGACGGATTGACATAGAATACCCCGTTGATATTGTTTTCCATGGCATGCAAGGCTTGCAATATCACTATGCAGGAGTCGGACTTTATCGTATCTCTTGCCGTAAAGCCTAATATCACGGTGGAATTGTAGTTGCCTCCTCCGGCATGAATATCCGTTACCACCCTGTAATCCTCCAAACAAATATCCATACCTGTTCCGTTGTATATCTCCAAGGCTCGGTTATATGCATCTGCACTCGATATCTGAGAAAAGAACAAATCCGTTGCATAAACGGTGTTTTCGTCCGAGAGGCGTTTCAATACGTAGCGGGGATTGGAAAGATTGTCGCAACAGGATACTGATATATCGACCGAGTGCGGCGAAATATTGCCGGCATTACCCGTTGCAACCGCCTTGGAGGTGCGAAACAACAAGGTATCCGTACGTCCCGCAATGCTGCAACCATATCCCGTATCTGCTTTCAACATGTTCAGTACGCAGGAGTCCGCAGTCGTTGAAAGACTTCGCATATATGTGGTAATAATATCGGAAGACGACACTTTCAAATCATCGAAAGCAACAAACCCGGTGGTCGTAAATTCAAGTCGAAAGCCGTTGCAAGGTTTATTGAAAACTGTATCCACAATGCGGGAAGCGTTCTTGGGCAGAGCAATACTTTGCAAAAGAAATCGGTTGCCCGCTTCATCGACAAGATAAACCGAAAATGTGCAGGTTCTCGAATGTTCCGATTTCAAGAAATAGGACAAACGTGCTTGATTTCCATGCTTGCTTAAATCGAGATAAGGAGTGGAGAAAGCTCCGTCGGTATTGAAGAAACATGTATCCCCGTTGGGAGAATATAACCTTTTTGCCCGACAATTCGGATAAAGAGTGTAAGAATTCGGCAAGCGGAGCAGTTGAGCGGCATTGCAAATCATGGCACCCCTCTGCACGGAAGGAAAACGGGAAAAGTCCTCCGCAAAAATCAATGTATCATCGGCTCCGATGGTGAATACTTCCAAAGACAATTCCTCTCGTTCTGCATTCTCGAACTCCACAACCGCAGCACCGCAAGACACATTCCGCAAACCAATCTGCCCATGCAACACCACAACCTGCAACAACGCAGCAACAAACACCGGGAACAAACATACAAATCTAAATTTCATGACAATACTTTCTTTATTCACATTACCGAAACGCCTTATCACCGGATACGAAACCCACATATTTACATACCTTTGAGCCATTCGGCAAGCAAAGGTACAATTTATACGCAAATTCAGAGCCGTCTATTCCTAAAACCTCGCATCAAAATCCGACAGATCGAGACGAAAGCAAATTCGTGATTAGCGAAAGCGAAGCTCGAAAAGTCGATTGGCACTTCAAAATAAGCAAAATAGAAATTCAGAATACCAAGACCGGAAATAGACACGGCGTTTCGGCAAAATGAAACGGCGGAATAATTTCACGAAACGCCGAAAGAAAAAATTATTACGCCGATTCGCCAAAACCAAACGCCGCAAGAATTATTCGGAACCAAAGTACTCTTCAAAAAAACAAAAGTGAGAAGAGCTTAATGCTTCTTCCCACTTAATGTGCGAGGCTTGGTTGATTTCCTGAATTTACCTTAGAAATCCGCCAAACGAATTGTCCTGTGGTTATACAAGGAAACGGATACGGTTTTCTCCTCAATGACAACAGATTGATCCTCAAAAGAAACCGTCAATGTGTATTCTATTCTGATGTTGTCGGCATTATAAGCAACAAGGGAAAGTTTATCTCCATTCGTTCCGTAGAAGCCCTCTTCTTTGTGTCCTACTTCTTTCTTACCTTTCAACTCTGTAATATACAAATCTGTTCTCACCGTCAAGCCCAGTTCTTCCGCACCTTGCCATGCCTCCGGAAGTTCGCCGTCTGTGAAGCCCACAATGGTGTATTCCACAGGGGTGGCATTGGAATTTGTATTCTCTTCGTCGTCATCGCTTTTACATCCTGCGAACATTGTCGTTGCCACTATGGCAAACAATAAAAATAGTCTTTTCATTTGTCCTTGATTTACATTGAACCTGCTACTGCATTAAGACTTATGATTGCTATAAGCCATACTGCTGATGAAATACCCCAAGCTGTCCAAGCTCTATTATTCTTTTTCTTTGTTGCTTCTTGCGTATAGCAATTCCGATACTCTTGATTTTTCCATAGCTCTTGACTTGGATAATTCATTTGTGTAGCATCCAAATTGTTAGAAGCAGCAATAGCTGTAGGAATAAGACCTATTAGTGGAGAGGTAAGTAACGTTGTAGCCCATATACCACCTTTGTAAGAGCCTTTTCCCTGATAAAATGTGCCGGCATCAGAGATACCTCTGAAACACATATCATCTGAATTGTCCGTATTCATCAGTTGATTCGTGTTTGCTTCCTTGGTCATTTTCTCCACTTCTTCCATTTTATAGACGAATACACTTCCGTCTGCTGTTTGGATTTTGAGAGATACGCCCGGAATTTGTTCGATGATTGTACCGCGGATAACCGCTCCGTTTTTACAATAGACCACATCGGTCATAGTGTTTTGTGCGGACAGGTTGCCAACAATGAAGAACATTATTGCAAGAGCCGCCGATTTGATGATAAATTTCATTTTAATGTTGTTTTTTCTTTTTTTGCCCTGTCCCTCAGGCTTATCGAATTAAGTTCCGCCTTTACGGCTTGACACGAAAAAACGTGGGACTTCATTCTCTTACTTGTTACATGAGGTATTCCGGACAACCTGACTCTACAAATAAGCAAAAGCCCACGAGATACATCGTGAGCGTTCTGCCACTTTTACTTTCGTAGAGTTACAGTTGAAAATGTCCGGTTTTCATGTAACAAAAGTATAAGCGAAAACGCTTTATCATGTCATATCCCCTCATCGGGGGACATTATTTTCTCATTTTGTTCTTTCTGGTCTTACTCTCCTTTCTTTACTTGTTCGATTTATGTGGCAAAGGTATAAAAAAATCGAATTTCGACGAAGTAATATCCATCTTATTGTGCAGTTTGTATCGAGATGTAATGCAAGAGTGCTTCATTTTAGCCATGTTTTTGAACAATTCTGTTCTCTTTGTATATTCGAGGCCATGTACAAGACCGCAAAGTTCGCTATCACCTTATATCTTTGACCGAAGTTTCCGAATTGCATGTAAGTCATATCGGATTTCACTCGTTCAAGAATTACTTTTTGACATCATGCTTTCTCTTTCTCTATGCTTTCAAATTATTGCGACTAACCATGGGAGGATACATTCCTATGAATCAATGAGAGAGAACGGCTATGGTGTCATGGAGAAGATACGTCTCAAAAATCGTCGAGTAGGTTTATTGACGCAATTCCATCAGACTGCTTCCTGTCCTTCAAAGAATAAATGATAGTCGGTATGTGAGCATTTTCACTTTCCTTTGAATGAACATATTTCCTATCGTTTTGAAACCTGTAATCCGTCTATTGGTGTGTACAATCGATAGTTCCTTCAGGTTATGTAGGATACGATATAGCGGGGAAATGAAAGTAGGATATTTTACTCCTTTTATTGATTGGTCTTCTGCGAACCTTTTTCTATCGAGGCTCTATTTCTATCAACAGTATAAAAACAAAAATGGAGATAAAACGATTTTGTTTTACCTCCATTTTGTGCGGGTGAAGGGACTCGAACCCCCACGCCTCACGGCACCAGATCCTAAGTCTGGCGCGGCTACCAATTACGCCACACCCGCTCGGTTTGCGTTTGCAAAGGTAGTATTTCTTTTTGTTTCTACCAAATGTTTCCGGCTTTTTCTACTCATCTCTGCAAACTCTTTTTGCAAACTCCTCTATTTCAACCCCATTTTCTTTACTAATAAAGGCGTTATATCTTCACTGTCTTCTGAATACCAAAGGATACCATTGCTCTCGAAGATGTATGTATACTTGTTTTCTTTTGCAATCTCTGCAACCACTCCTTTGATCTTTTCGACAAGAACGTTCATCAGCTCCGTTTGTTTGTTTTGCAAATCAACTTGTGCATTTTGTTGGAAAGTTTCCATTCTCTCCATTACGCCTCTGATTTCATTTTCTTTGTTTGCTTTCAATAAGTCTGTAAGTTGGTCTTTTTTAGCTTCGTATTCTTGTACCAATCTGGTATATTCGCTTTTCATTGCCTTCAATTCAGACTCCAACTCTGCCGTATAATTTTTCAGTACATTTTGAACGGAATCTGCTTCCGGCATTCTTTTCATTAGTTCACTTGAATTGAAATGACCCAACTTTACTGTTTTTTGTGCGTACAACCCTCCTGCGAATGTGAATATCGCTGCCAAAACCAATACTTGAAATGTTCTCTTCATTCTTTTGTCTATTGTTTTATTACTATATTTGTTGCAAAGGTACGTCTTTTTTGCTGTCCGTTTACCGTTTGGAAGAATTTATTTTGTAGCCGAGTTCTGCAAGCACGAGGTCGCTGATGTCTGTTTTGCTCTCTACATATAATATCGTCGCTCCTCCGGATTTGTCAAATACAACGGAATAATTTTTCTCACGAGCAACTTTTTCTATTGCGTTATAAATCCTGTCTTGTATCGGTTTGACAAGTTCGGAACGTTTCTTGGTCAAATCGCCTTCGTTGCCGAAGCGTTGTTTTTGAAGATTTTTTGCATCTTTCTCAGCTGCAATGATTTCATTCTCTTTCTGCGTTTTCAAATCCGCAGGGAGAAGGACTGCTTCTGCTTGAAAGGCTTTGTAGAGTTTGTCCACCGTCTGAAACTTTGCCTCTACTTCTTTTTGCCACTGCAAAGACACTTCTTCGAGTTCCTTTTGTGCTTGCTTGTACTCGGGTACATTGCTAAGAATATACTCTGTATCCACACAGGCATACTTTTGGGCATTGCCGTAAAAAGCAACTGCCGATAATAATACTGCAATCAATAGTTTTTTCATATCTGTCATTTTTTTGCTAATCTATCGAACCATTTATGGAAAAGTGGAAGTGCGAGCCGTTTTTGCCTGCGGCTGAAGGCACATCATCAAATCCGTAACCCCAGTCTATGCCGAGTGTTCCGAACATCTGCATGAATATTCTTATTCCGACACCGGCAGAACGATACATTTTGAACGGCTCAAAACTCTGGAAGTTTGCCCATGAGTTTCCTCCTTCAAAAAATCCCAACGCATAAACAGACGCCATAGGGTTCAACGTTATCGGATAACGCACCTCTAAGGTATATTTGTCGAAAACAGTGGCTCCTTTATCGGGGTTCAAGCAGTTATTGTCATATCCTCTTAAAGAGACAAGTTCTCGACCGTCCAACGAGTAGCCTGTCAAGCCGTCGCCCCCCAGATAGAACCTTTCAAAAGGAGAATAACCTACCTTACTGTTATATTGTCCCAAAAATCCGAACCTTGCTCTTGTCGAAAAAACAAGATCGTCCACTACATTGAAATACCACGCTGCTTTCACATTCACTTTATAGTATTCAAGCCACTTGAACTTTTCTGTGTCGGACATTGTGGAATAGTCTTTGTTATTGAACAAGGAGTAAGGCAGTGTGAGTTGCGTTGATACCGTTACTTCAGAGCCTTGGCGTGGATAAATAGGCTGGTCAACGGAGTTTCTCGATATACTGAAATTATAATTGATGTTGTTTGATACGCCCGATGAAAGCACAAAACTTGGATAGTTCTTGACGTTATATTGCTGATAGGTCAATCCTTGACTGAAGATGAAATAATCATCTGGCCACTTCAAACGCTTTGCCAAAGAAACGGAAGTACCGAATATGCCCATGTAGTATGCTCTTGAACCGGAAGTATTCCAATATCCGTCATCTTGATAAGAGTAGTACACACCTACCGTGAGTGCTTGCGGCTTCCTGCCACCGAGCCATGGCTCGGTGAACGACAAACTCACAAGACTGTAATACGTTCCGTTCGTTTGTAATCTCAAACTCAAACGTTGTCCATCTCCCGTCGGGAACGGTCTCCATGCGTTCTTCTTGAAGAGTTTCTGTGCCGAAAAATTGGTTAAGGATATTCCTGCCGTGAATATAACCATGTTGGCTCCCCAACCACCGGATACTTCAAATGTGGAACTTGTTTTTTCTTCCAACTGATATTCTATATCGACTGTCCCGCTCTCCGGATTCGGTTTTATGTCGGGATTTATCTTCTCAGGGTCAAAATAGTTCAACTGCTGAATTTCTCTTATGGAACGATAGACGTTGTCTCTGCTGAATAACTCTCCCGGGTAGGTTTTAAGTTCTCTCATTACAACATAATCGTTCGTCACGGTGTTGCCACTCAAAAAAACCTTGCCTATGCGAGCCTGCTTGCCCTCATATACCCTCATTTCGATGTCGATGGTATCATTGCTAACATTCGTTTCAACAGGAATAACACGGAAGAACAAGTATCCGTCATCTGTATATAAGGAATAAATATCCGTACCTGTCGGATCATACTGCAGGTTCTTATCCAACAAAGATTTGTTATACGGCTCACCTTTGTTTATTCTCAATCGTTTGGATAAATCTTCCGAAGAGTATTTTGTGTTACCGACCCATGTTATATCGCCGAAATAGAATTTATTTCCCTCATGGACTTTCATGTCTATCACCAACGATTTCTTCTCTTTCTTTTTACGAGTAAAGAAGTTGCGTTTTTCCTTTGTTATTATATAGGTTGTATCCCACACAATCCTTGCATCTCGGTATCCTTCATCGTTATATTTGGATATAATGTTCTGCTTGTCCTCCTTATACTTGTCATCGAGATACCTTGACGACTTCCAAATCCTCCACCAGCGATACTCCTTTATGTCTTTCATTTTAGCCCTTAACTTCTTGTCGGCTATCGCTTCATTACCCTCAATATTTATTTTGGATATACGTATCTTGCTACCCTTATCTATGCGAAACGTAAGGAATACCTCGTTACGTAACACATTTGTATCTTTCTTTTCATCAATTTCTGTCTTTACCGAATAGTATCCTTTGTCTGCAAAATAATCATAAATCACATTGATACAATTATTCTTCATGTTCTCGGTTACGACATCACCTGATGCAATGTGCATTTTCTCTTTCAACTTATCGGCTTCCGCACGTTTGACGCCCTCTATCTTGAAAGCGGTCAACCTTGGTTTGGTCATCAGTTTATAGACCAAGGAAATAGTTCTGCCTTCAACCTTTGAAACAAGAATTTGAACATCTTCGAAAACACCTTGTCGCCACAGCCTGTCGATAGCCATGCTTATCTTATCACTCGGCAAGTAAATTTTTTCACCGACAGATATTCCGGACAACAATATAACGGAGTTATGATCCAAATGATCGGCACCCTCTACAGTTATTTCTCCCACTTCATATTCTTTAGGAGAATAATAGTCTAAATCGATTCCATTGTTTTGAGCGAACAATATATTCATTCCACACAAAAGCAATGCGAATAATGACAATATCTTATTTATCTTCCTCATTCGTAAACCGGAATTTATCCACCTTACCGATAAACGCCCGATTTCGTATTTAATTTTGTACGCCATTTGATTTGTCGTTTTCTTTCAACTGCTCGCTTGTTTTGCCGAAACGTCTTTCTCGCTTCTGATAATCCACAATAGCCTCATACAGATTTTGTTTACTGAAATCAGGCCACAAGACAGGAGTGAAATAAAGTTCCGAATAAGCAAGCTGCCACAAAAGATAATTACTCAATCTATACTCCCCGCTTGTACGAATCAACAAATCCGGATCCGGATACTCCGCCGTTGTGAGTTGAGACGATATATATTCCTGATTGATGTCCTCGATATTTACCTCACCTCTCTTCGCTTTCCCCGCTATTTCTTTTACCATTTCCGTAATCTCCCAACGGGAAGAATAATTCAAAGCAAGAATCAATACCATACCCGTGTTTCCGCTTGTCCTATCGATACATTCAAGTAAAGCATTGCGGGTTTCGGAAGAAATTTGTTTCAAATCTCCGATGCAAGCCAACTTTATGTTGTTTTTCATCAAAGTCTTTTCTTCCTGTGCGATGGTCGTAACCAGCATGGACATCAAAGCACCTATCTCTTCCTTGGGTCTGTTCCAATTTTCAGTGGAAAAAGTGTACAAAGTCAAGTAACCAACACCCAATTCTGCACAAGCCTCGCATATCTGCCTCACTGCATTGACACCATTTCTGTGTCCCATTATCCTTTCTTCACCTCTTTTCTTCGCCCACCGTCCGTTGCCATCCATTATGACTGCAATATGTTTCGGCAACCTCTCCTTTATGATACAATCCTTATAATCCATCTTTTGTGTCTGTGGAATAATATTTTCGAATACCCTTCTGTTCGCACATTCCAATGCGATTGCAAAGTTAATTATTATTCCACAGATTGCCAAACAGAAACCCGTTTTTTTGCTCTTTCTCGGATTTCTTTGCCACAAGGAATATTTTTTCTAACTTTGCCGGCTCAAAAACAAGAAATTCAATATGAGAAAAAAGTTACTTATTTGCATTTTTGCAGTTGCAACATTCGGCACAACCCTGTTCGGACAAGACGGCAACGTATCCTTGAAATTCGATGCCAGAGCAGACTATAACTACAAAAAAATAAAGAATACCGAAGACAAAGCCGGTTTCCACGGACGCAATCTCAACCTTATGTTAGATGGGAAAATAAACTCTATGTTCGAGTATCACCTTCGCCAAAGGCTGAATGTCCCTATCGGCAATATAGGAGGATTATTGGACGCAACCGATTGGGCATATCTCACCTATCACATAAATGATAATTTCTCTCTTTCGGCAGGTAAGCAGGTTGTTGCGATAGGAGGATTTGAATACGACTATGCCCCGATAGACGGTTATTTCCTTTCCGACTTCTGTAACAATATTCCGTGTTATGAAGTCGGTATTTCTTTGGGCTTCAAAGATAATTCCGGCAAACACTCTCTGCAATTCCAAATAACCAATTCCCCGTTTGTTAGCACAACGCTTGATGATATATACTCCTACAACTTTCTCTGGAACGGTAACTTCGACTTCTTCAAGACGCTATACTCCGTCAATATGATAGAATACAAGAAAGGCGACTTCATAAACTATATCGCATTGGGAAATCGCTTCGACATAGGCAACCTAAGCCTTGAATTGGATTACACCAACCGTTATCACGGCAACCAAGATAACTTCTTCGATGATTTCTCTGTGGTTGCACAACTGAAATACAGTATAAACAACAGTTGGAATCTGTTCATAAAAGGAGGATACGACCAAAATAAAGCACAAGAAGCCGGAGTACCGGAGCATCTCCGTTGGGACGTATGCGTAGTCCCCGGAACGGAATACACCTTTGGCGGAGCAGGCTTCGAGTTCTTCCCATTGAAAAATAAAAAGGACATAAGAATACACGGATATGTCGCTTCGTCCGATGCCGAGCCTACCGAAGTTACCCTAAATCTCGGTTTGACATGGAAAATGCAGGTTCTGAATAAGTAAATCAACAAAAACAATAAATTCGAGACAAATGAAATTCAAACAATTAGGCTCTTCCCTCAAAAGAAGTATCGAAGCCTTGATTTTTCTTGCGATATTCTTTATCGTATTCGGCTATGTAGGCAACAAGATGGGACTTGCCAACATGCTCAACACCATAATGAAAACGGCATACGACCTTTTGATAAACACGGTATTCTACCTTATGGCGATAACCGTGCTTTCCGGAGCATTGGGTAAGCTATTGGTGGAATTCGGAGTGGTACGTCTGTTGGAGCAGATACTCAGACCATTCATGAAGCCGCTCTTCAACCTTCCCGGAGTATCGGCATTGGGAGGTGTCGTTACCTTTCTTTCCGACAATCCGGCAATCATAACATTGGCAAAGGACAAAAATTTCAGCCTTTACTTCAAGAAGTACCAACTGGTATCGCTTACCAATTTCGGCACAGCTTTCGGAATGGGACTTATAGTGATTGTCTTCATGACAGGTTTGGGATATGGAGGCGGAGCATTGGTCGGCTTTGCAGGAGCAATCATAGGCAGCATCATTTCCACAAGACTCATGCAAGTATTCACCCTCAGAGCATATCCCGAAATGAAAGAAGCTGTCGGAGACGGCGGAAATGAGGAGGCTATTTCCTACAAAAGCGAAGGAAACATATTCATGCGAATCTTGAACTCCATATTGGACGGCGGTAAAAGCGGAGTAGAAATAGGTCTTGCCATCATTCCGGGTGTTTTGGTCATCTCGACATTCGTAATGATGCTTACCTTCGGACCATCTAAAACAGGCGAATTTACAGGAGCGGCATACGAAGGAGTGGCAGCCCTGCCCTATCTGGCAGGTAAAATAAATGTGGTTTTCGAATGGCTGTTCGGATTTGAACATACCGAATTGGTTGCATTCCCAATAACATCCCTCGGAGCGGTAGGAGCAGCCTTAAGCCTGATACCTAAGTTCATCGAAGACGGATTGGTAAACGGAAATGCCATTGCGGTATGTACTGCAATGGGAATGTGTTGGAGCGGATTTCTTTCTACACACACCGCAATGCTCGACTCGTTGGGATACAGAAAACTTATATCCAAAGCAATACTTGCCCACACCATAGGCGGTTTATTCGCCGGCATAGTAGCCCATTGGCTATACGTGCTTTTCAGTCTGTTATAAGTTTTTCGACAATCGACAAAGAACAAAACTCATGTTACCCGTACTCGACGTAACATGAGTTTTTTACGTATCTTATATCGTTACAACTATACAAAACCTGAAAAAACAAAAGCAAGGTTTTATCTCAGCATGCGGAACAACACGAAAATAACAGTCGAAACGATTATCAACAAAGCCGAAATATAGAAAACCTTGAGGCTTTTCCCGCCTCCGTTTTTCGCTTTTCTATTTCGCTTTATGACAATCCGCCTTTTCACAGACTTTTTCTCACTTTCGACAGAAGCTATCGGGATAAGAACACACGTATGATTGTCTGCCGTTCCTCTCTTGCAAACATCCTTGATTGCAGAGAGTTTCGCATCTTCATCTTTTTGCTTGTCTGCCAGAATGGAACACAACTCCTCATTGCACAACTGCTCCAACACCCCGTCGCTGCAAAGAAAGAAATAATCCCCCTGCCTTACGTCCTCCTCCAATCTGTAATCCGCCCTATCCCTTGCTCCGTCCCTTGCCTGCAAAGCCCTTGTTATGACATTCTTATACGGATAAGTGCGAGCCTCCTGCTCTGTCAACTCCCCTGCTTTGAGCAAACGGTTGACCAAGGAATGGTCTTGGCTTTGGAACATCAAGCCGTAGGAATGTTCTTCGGGCTTATAGTCCTGCGGCCTTATGTGATAAATCCTGCTGTCGCCTATATGAAAACACCAAGCACCCCTCGAACAGAAATAAACGCAGGTCAGCGTCGTACCGGGAGCCTTGGAGGAATTTCCATCGGTCTTTTCTTTCAACCTCTCGTATGCAAAATCCAACGCAGCCTCGAAGTACCCCTTCCCCACCTCATCATCGGCAGGCAGATACTTGTCGAAATATTCCGAAAGAGCCTCGCAAACCGTCGAACTCGCCACCTCTCCCCTATCATGACCGCCCATGCCGTCGCACAATATGAAGTACGGTCTGTATTCGCCCGTTTCGGTGCAGCGGAAGCAATAGCTGTCTTCCTGATTCTGTCTTGTGCCCAATTCCCTGAACGCAAGAACTTTTTTTATCTCTATATTCATATACTGTTCCTTTGGAGTAAAACAACGGACTGCTATTTGTCTCTCTTCTTCTCAAAAACGAATGCCGTCCTTCCCATTCTCAACTCGTCGCCGAAGTTCAAGACAACCTTCATTCCCTTATCCAACCTCCTCCCGTTGACGTATGACGCATTCTTTGCCCCTGTATCGTAATACACATACTTGATTCGCTGCCCGCTGCGGCTTACCTCAATGGCACAATGCCTGCGGGAAATGCACAAATCCTCCGGATTGAGCCTTTCCCTGCCGATGGAATTAAGCCCCATCGGCAGAGAAATCGCTTTTCCATCGTTACAACGAACCAAAACACCCTCTTCGCATTTGCAATCGGCGAAACACTCCGTCGCTCCCGTCACATCATTGCTTGCAATGGTGCTGTCCGCATGCCCGAAGCCCGCCTCCGAAGAAAGCATGCCCGCATTAAGCCTGCCATACGAATTGAACGGAGCATTGAAACCGCATTGAGGACAAGCAAAACGTGTATTCTTTTCCGAAAATGCCGTCGGCACTTCCAAAATCGTCTTGCAACTCGGACAGAAGACCCTTATCTTGTCACCCATCTTCTCTCACAAATCAAAATCCGAGCGAATCCACCCCGTCCAAAGGGTTGTTCACCACAACATCCTCCATGCTTGTCGGCACAACCCCTTCCGTGGAAGGCACCTCTGCCACAGGCTGCGGCTTATCAAGCCCTGTTACCAAATCGGATACAAGCATACGACCTTTGGAAATTTGAACTATTTCATCCAATTCGACTTCCTCGTTATCGTTCTTGTCCATTATTGCAACATCTACGTATCCGTCAACATCGGCATCTACAAATACGGAATTATGTCCGTTGATTTTTGCCGCTACAATGGTCATCGGATTGCCGTTCTCGTCGGTTACCGTTTGCACTCCTACCAATTCCCCTTTTATATCTTCACCCGAAACAGAAGATTGAGAATTATCGGCAAGATTTTCCGGCGGAATATCATGCTGCAACTGCTCTTGCGTCGGTGTTGTCGAAGATTTGGAGGAAGAAGTTCCGAATACATTGGCAGCATATCGGTCTTTCTCTGCCTGAGACATGGAATCCCACTCGGTTTTATAGTAAGTGCCGTATTGCTTTCCTCTCCACTCGAAAACGCCTCCCGCACCTACTTGTTTCCTTGCCGAAGCGAATGCCTCCGAAAAACTCATCTCATCGTTTACCTCGGCGACTTTTACATCTCCCACGGGTTTTACCGTATGCCTTTCGGCAAGATCGGCAGACTCTTTAACATCATCGGCACTTGCCATGGCAGACAAACCTATTCCGCCTGCAATACCTGCCGCACCAATGCCCGCCATGCCCGCAGCCTTTTTCCATTTGGAAGTACTTTTAGGCTCTTGAACCTCGTTTGCTCCCTCTTCGATGATTGTCGTTTGCTCATCGACAAATTGTGCCTCTTCATTTCTGTTATCCATATCCGTATGTTTTAATTGTTTAACGGGTACAAAATTACACTCATTTGCCACCTGCGTCAAGCCTTTTCCCCTCCCGATACTCCAAATACCCCGTTTAATCCGTCAAACCGCAATACCGCTTGACAAATCCGGCATACCGGATTAAAACATCGGACGGATTACCAAGCGGTAAACTTAAAGGGCAAGGCGGAGACCGCTACCGATGAAGCGGTAGTCGGGCATGATGAAGTTGCGAATCGACACTCGCACGAACCTCGCGCCGTAGTTGGACCAACCGCCGCCACGCAGAACGCGGAGGCCGCCTGTGCTTGCTCCTATCGGATTGTTCTGCGAATTGCTCGAGTAGCCACCATACCAATCCTGACACCACTCCCAAACGTTTCCGCTCATGTCATACAAGCCTAATTCATTGGATTGCTTAGTCGCAACAGGATGTGTCTTTCTTCCGCTGTTCTTATCATACCAAGCAACTGCGTCAGGATTATCGCTTCCGCTGTATTTGTATCCTCTGCTTTTGTTTCCGCCTCTCGCTGCATACTCCCATTCGGCTTCCGTAGGCAGGCGGAAATTCTTTCCGGTAAGTCGGTTGAGCTTTTCAATGAATTCTTGACAATCGTCCCAGCTTACGCAATCCACCGGCAGTTGTTTGCTACCCGTAAAGTAAGACGGATTACTGCCCATGACGGCTTCCCATAGTTCTTGCGTTACTTGGGTTTGTCCGATGTAATAATCGGAGAGTGTAACGGAATGAACCGGTTTTTCATCATCTTTAACGTCGCTGCCTTGCTCCGAGGTGGCTCCCATTTGAAAAGTTTCACCGGAGACTTTCACCATTTTGAAGGCTACGCCTTTGACGGTAAAGGTTTCAATCTCGGAATTCCGCATTTCGACTACGGTTTCCGTGGCAGTTTCCGTACCACTACCACTTTCGACAAAGCATTCTCTGATTACGAAAATCGATAATCCTGTCACGATTGCAAGTCCTATAATCCCGAAGAAGAATTCCCGAAGTTTTGGCTCGGAATTTTGACTCGGCGAGGGACTTGGCGGGTTCGGTGATAGTGCAGATTGGTTCGGTTCTTTGTTCAGAAGAGCGATTACTTCGTCCATTGTCTGCGGACGGTCTTTGCGTTTCTGCTCCATGCACTTGCTTACGGTGCGGAACAGGGCTTGGCTCATGCCGTCAGGCTTGGTCAGGGTGGCATCGTCTGCCAAGTCGGTGGAGGCAGGGGGCTTGGTGCCGCTTATTACCTTATATATGGTGGCACCGAGGGCGTAGATGTCGGTAGAGGGCGTGAATTGCTTCAAACCGCCGGGCGTCATCTGTTCTATTGGCGAGTATCCGGCGGAATAGCCTACGGTTGTGGTGCTGGTGGCTTCTCCTCCGCCGTCGTAGTGCTTGGATATGCCGAAGTCTATCAGTACTGCATTGTCGTCCCGGTCTATCATGATGTTGGCAGGCTTGATGTCCAAATGCAGTATGCCTTTGTCGTGTATATACTTCAAGGCTCGGGCTACCTGATCGATGTATTTGAGGGCTGCGGATTCGGGCAGAGTTCCCTTGTCTTCAAGGCTTTGCCCTTCGATATAGTCCATGACGTAGTATGCCGTGGCGTTTTCCTCGAATACATCGCTCACACTCACCACTCCTTTGTGCTTCAATTCCGCCATGGTGCGGGCTTCTTTCAGAAATCGCTCGATATTCTTGCGGTTCTCGCCGGTATTGCTGTAACTTACCTGCGTTCCGTCCGATTGTCTGCGGAAACTGTCTTTGGGAAAGTATTCTTTGATGGCTACTTTCTTGTTCAGACCGGTGTGCAAGCCCAAGTAAGTGATGCCGAAGCCGCCTTTGCCGAGTACTTTCAGCAGTTTGTATCTGCCGTTGCACAGACTTATTCCCGACTTTACGTCGAGGGCAGACTGCGGATTGTTCATTTGTATTGTTTCGTCATTGCTTCCCATTATCGCTTTTCTGTATTGTTTATTCCAAATATCTTGTTTTCAATCTCTTATATTGATTTATCGTTTTCTTTGCCTTGTTTACTTCCATTTCGTTTGGCAATAAGGGCATTTCCCCTGCTGTTTGACAGCTTCAAAGGGCTGGTCTCCAAGCCATTTCTTGCATTCGGGGCATACGTAGGTCGTTTTGAATTCGTCCATCAGCTTTGCTTCCTTTTCGGGCAGCTCTTTGGTTATTTTCTTCTGAATATAAACGGAGTATATCAGAAGAATGGCTCCCACGGGTATGAAAACGGTGATAAGAATGGTCGATAGGAGTTTGAGTTCCGCATATTCCCTTGTGAAATAGCCGAACATGGCACAGAGCAACATTATTCCGGATGCGACATACTTATAATAGGTGGTTCGCATCTGCTCCTGTCGCAACTTGGTTTTGCGTTCGGAGTGGCGTCGGTAGATTTGCTCCAAATGAGATATGTCCGTGGCAGTTTTTTCCGACGGCAGACACAGTAATTGCTTCAATGTGGCGGTGTATGTCGGTCCGAGGCGGAGAGGTGTGTCCGCTTCGACGATGCATTCCTCTATTGCCATGCCATCGACAAAGGTTCCGTTCCTGCCCAAGTTCTTTATTTTGAAACTGCCGTCCTGCAAGGGTGTTACTTCCAAGTGTTTGCGTGATACGGATTTGTCGTTTATGGGAATTCTTTGCCCGCCTTCTCTTCCTATTGTCATCATTTCTGTTTGGGGGAATAAATGTTCTTCAAATTTTTAAGGGCTTCCTTGGATACGTTCAACTCGTATGCCCGTGCGGATACGAAATCGGTCAGCAGCAATTTTTGTTTCAGTACATTGATATGGTAAATGTATTCTATGTTCACTATATACCTGCGACCGATACGGATAAAGACCAAATGCTCGTCCTGTTGTTGCAATTTGAAACTGTCGCTTATCAGTCTCTCTATCGTATTGAGGCTTGCGAGTACCTGCGATTGCAAACCGTTACGGAAATATATGGCGGAGTAATTGCCTTCCGCTTCGAAATAAACCACTTGCGACAAGGGTACTTTGAGTAATTCGTCCCTTGTGTTGAAGTATAAATGTGTATTGTTGTCGTTTTCCATTTCTCGTTACCTTTTTTTCTCTTGCCATCACTGCTTTCGGCAGAGGGAGATTGCGACTTCGCTGTCGGTAACGATGTATTATGCAGGGGTTTTGTGCTATGTTTATCGTTTGTCCTTACAAGAATACCGTGAGTTGTTACCTTAATTTGTGTTTTGAGGTTCTCGACTACCTAACCACAGCAAATAAACAAAGCTCACGGTTACACACCATGAGCGTTCGAGCTTATTTTTTCTGCGGTTAGTATGAAAGTGTCGAGATTTCAAAACAGCAAAAATTCAGCAAAACGCTTTAATTCAATATGTTCTTATCTTGTTTGTCTTCTATCCTGCTTCTTTTGTTTTTATGTTGATTACTACAAAAAAAATATTCGGTTGCAAAGGTAAGGTTTTTTGATTAGTTCAATGCTTTCAAAGCATGATTTCTTTGCTTCTTACTCCCGTTTCGGCGAAACGCCGTTCGGATTGGAATGAATCGGCGTAATAATTTTTTCTTTCGGCGTTTCGTGAAATTTTTCCGCCGTTTCAATCGAAGCGAAACAGCGGCTCTGTTCGGTGAATCGGAAATCGGTTGCCCCAAACGGGCAGGAAAGGAATACCTGTTCTTCGGTTCGCCTTCATCGAAGAGGCAAGGCAGGGGCGGCAATAAAAAAAGCGGGTCGGGATTGTTGCCATGCAACGCTTCCGACCCGCAAAAAGTACAAACCATATTCCGAAACAAATCAATATGCTCGCTTATTGTTGCCTTCGTAGTAGTTGATGAATGCTCTGTTTACCACTTTGTTACCGCCCGGAGTGGGATAATTGCCGGTGAAATACCAATCGCCCGTATGTGCAGGGCAGGCTTTGTGGAGGGATTCTATGGTGTTATAGACCACTTCGGTCTTTGCATTTATGTTGTCGGGGGTTACAAGCTCTGTTATCTTGCCCGAGATTTGTTCGTCGGTGAATGGTGCGTATATTTCTTTTACGTAGTTCACTATTTCCTCTTTCGGCTTGTTTTCCTGTGCTTTGGACTTGCGGTAAACCTCATCTATAAGCCCTGCCTGACCGTTTTCCTTCAACAAGGCTATGGCTGCGTTGAATGCGATGAAGTCTCCCAATCGCGACATGTCTATTCCGTAGCAATCGGGGTAGCGTATCTGCGGTGCAGATGAGGCGATGACTATTTTCTTGGGACCGAGGCGGTCGAGTATTCGCACTATGGATTGTTTCAAAGTGGTTCCTCGCACTATGCTGTCGTCTATCACAACCAAGTTATCGACATATTCCCTCACTTGTCCGTAGGTTACGTCATATACATGGGCGACCATGTCATCGCGTTCGCTGTCTTGGGTGATGAAAGTACGGAGTTTCACGTCCTTAACCGCTATATACTCACGACGAGGGTGCAATGTGAAGATTTCTTTCAGTTTTTCCTCGTCGAGATTATCCTTGTTGGCGAGTATGGCTTTTATTTTCTGTTGGTTGGCATAGTCGGTGAATGCCTCCGCCATGCCTTGAAAGGCTACCGAAGCGGTGTTGGGGATATAGGAAATGACGGTATTCTTTATGTCGTAGTCTATTGCCTGCAATACTCTCGGACAGATAAGTTTGCCGAGGGCTTTTCTCTCTTCGTATATGTCCGCATCGGTTCCGCGAGAGAAGTAAATACGCTCAAAGGAGCATTTGGCAGGCTTTTGGACGGCTTGTTTGATTCGGCTGATGGAGATTTTGCCGTTCCGTTTTATGATTATGGCACAGCCGGGTTCCAATTCCTTTACTTCGGACAAAGGAACGTTGAACGTTGTCATTATTGCAGGACGCTCCGAGGCTACAACTGCTATTTCATCGTTGCAATAATAGAAGCAAGGTCTTATTCCGTTTTCGTCTCTAAGCACAAAGGCGTCGCCATGTCCTATCAAGCCTGCCATAACATAGCCTCCGTCCCATTTCTTTGCGGCGGAAGAGAGTATGGTTTCTATGTCGAGGTTCTCCGCTATACGCTCGGAGATTTCTATATTGGTCAATCCCTGCTGTTTGTATTGCTTGAAAAGCGTCTCGACCTCTCTATCGAGGAACTTTCCTATCTTTTCGAGAACTATTGCGGTGTCTGCAACTTTCACGGGGTGCTGTCCGAGCGATATAAGCTTGTCCAACATCTCGTCTATGTTGGTAAGGTTGAAATTTCCTGCCAAGACGAGGTTGCGGGTCTTCCAGTTGTTCTCCCTCAAAAAGGGGTGCAGATTTTCAAGTTCGTTTTTGCCGAAAGTGCCATAGCGTAAGTGTCCGAGGAAAAGCTCTCCGGTGAAACGGGCGTTGTGTTCCAACCAGTTGACGTCCTCTGCCTTTTCAGGTTCTTCCTTTTGCAGAAGTCTCATATCCTTGAAGGCTTCGGCGAAGATGTCTTGTATGGGTTTGGAACTGTTGCTCTTCGTAATGTTTATGTATTGCTCGCCGGGCTTTGTGTCGAATTTGACGTTCGCAAGCCCTGCTCCGTCCTGCCCTCTGTTATGCTGTTTCTCCATAAGCAGGTACATGCGGTTCAAAGCCCACGCATTGCCGTATTTTTCCTGATAATATTCCAATGGTTTGAGCAATCGCAACATTGCGATGCCGCATTCATGTTTTATTTGTTCGCTCATCTGCGTTGTTTATTTGTTCGAGTGAATTTTTACGTTTATTCCGGCTCTTGTTTCTTCGATTTATTTCCTTATGATACAGGAACGCTTCTGTCGATTCCGAATGTACAGGAAGACATCTTCAAACTCGGAGCTGCCTGTCGGCGTTTCCATTCGTTTATTCTTACCAATCGCAAGATCTTATCCACAACGGCTGTATCGAAACCCTGCGATATTATTTCTTCTCTGTCTTTTTGCTGTTCCAAATGTTGGTATAAGATTTTGTCGAGTACGTCATATTCCGGCAAACTGTCGCTATCCTTCTGGTCGGGTCGCAATTCGGCGGACGGAGCCTTTGTTATGGAATTTTCGGGTATCACTTCGCCATTGCGGTTTATCCAACGGGAGAGTTCCCACACCTCTGTCTTGTACATATCGCCTATTGCCCCTATTCCTCCCGACGTATCGCCGTAAAGAGTGCCGTATCCGACGGCGGCTTCGCTCTTATTGGAGGTATTCAAAAGGGCTGCTCCTATTTTGTTTGCGACAGCCATGAGAATGCAACAGCGTATGCGTGATTGCAGGTTCTCTTCCGCCAATCCGAAAGGCAGGTTTGCGAATACGGGTTGCACTGCGGAAAGGATTGAAGTGAAGCTTTCTTTTATCGGAATGATGTGATATTTCATTTGAAGGTTCTCCGCACTTGCCACTGCGTCGGTTACGCTGTGCGAAGTGGAGTATTCGCTCGGCATAAGTACGCCTAAGACGTTGTCTTTTCCCAAGGCACGAACGGCAAGTACCGCAACCAATGCGGAATCTATGCCTCCGGACAAGCCTATTACGGCTTTACCGATGTTGTTCTTTGCAAAATAGTCGCGAATGCCTGTAACGGCTGCTCCGTATAGTTGTTCGGGCTTCGAGATTTGTCGTTTCGGAACGGCATGCAGGGCTTCTGTTGTTATTGTTCTTGTTTCGGCTTCAAACAAAGGGTATTCCTCTGCAATTTCTCCGCTCGGCAGTATAAGAAGGCTGCCTCCGTTGAATATATATCTGCCTTCTGCTCCGCATCTGTTCAGAAAAGCGAGAGGACAGGCGAACTTTGCAGACATTCTTTGCAGGTATTGCAATATTTTTTCCTGCTTTCCTATCTCAAAGACTTCATTCGATAAGCATATAATAAGGTCTGCTTTTGCCGAACTGCCGACAAAGTCTTCCAAATCGGCAAGAAAGCCGAATGCTATCGTTTTTCCCTTGTATCGTATCTGCTTAATGCCTTGTCCTTCGGCAAATCCGTTATCGAAGTTTCCAAGATTGCGTTTTGTGGAAAGTGCTTTTAATTCTCCGTTTTCGACAAAAGCAAGAGCATTGTACTTTTTCCCTTCCTGTATTAAGGGCAAACCGACCATAAAGTCCCTTTTCGCCGTACATAGTTCCTTTATCTGCTTTGCCGAATTGTTGAAAACCTCATCGTATGCCGTCAATCCGTAAAGCGGTGAGCCTGATAAGGACAATTCGGGAAAGAGAAGCAAGGTATCCTTGTCCGTTTTCTCGAATGCTTCCTTTATCAAGGCTGCATTATAGTCGAATTTGTTTGTCCTCGGGTTTATTTGAGAAAGTGCTATCTTCATTTGGCAAAAGATTGTGTCGGGTTTCTGTTGCAAAGATGTGTATTCATCAACTTCTTATGCTCCTATTCTTCTTCCCGTGTGAGGTATTCTTTTATTTGAGCGGCTATTTCCTCCTGCAATTCGGGATTATCCGCCAACAGTTGTTTGACTGCTTCTCTTCCCTGACCGAGTTTGGTCTCTCCGTAGCTGAACCAAGAACCGCTTTTCTTTATTATGCCGGCATCTACTCCTATATCGACCATCTCTCCCATTTTGCTGATACCTTGACCGAACAACAAATCGAACTCTACTTGGCGAAAAGGAGGAGCGACTTTGTTCTTGACAATTTTAACTCTCACTCTGTTGCCTATGTTAGTCTCTCCGTCTTTGATGGCTTGTATTCTCCGTATATCCAAACGAATAGAGGAATAGAACTTCAAGGCGTTTCCTCCCGTTGTCGTTTCGGGAGAACCGAACATGACACCGATTTTGTCTCTCAACTGGTTGATGAAGATACAGCAACACTTGGTTTTGCTTATCGTGGCAGTCATTTTTCTCAATGCCTGGCTCATAAGACGGGCATGAAGTCCCATTTTACTATCTCCCATTTCCCCGTCTATTTCGCTTTTCGGGGTGAGGGCTGCAACGGAGTCTATGACTATTATATCCACTGCACCGGAACTGATAAGGTTATCTGCTATTTCAAGGGCTTGTTCGCCGTTATCGGGCTGCGAAATGTAGAGATTATCGACATCGACTCCCAATTTCTTTGCATAATTGCTGTCGAAAGCGTGTTCGGCATCTATGAAAGCAGCCAAGCCTCCGTTCTTCTGGCTTTCCGCTATGGCGTGTATCGCCAATGTTGTCTTACCGGAAGACTCGGGACCGTAAATCTCTATTATTCTTCCTTTGGGAAATCCTCCTACTCCCAAAGCTGCGTCGAGTGCAATGGAACCTGTGGAAATCGTATCCATTTCTTCCACGGCTCTATCACCCAATTTCATTATCGAACCCTTACCATAGTTCTTCTCTATCTTCGAAATCGCAGCTTGAAGTACTTTCAACTTTTCCGATTTCTCGGCTGCGAGGTCTTGTTCTTTTGCCATAAACTTCTCTTGTGTTTGAAATTATAGCCACAAAGGTAAGAAAAAAAATCGGCATGGTGAAAGGCAGTGTCGAACGCCTGTTTTGTTTCACGTGAGAAAGCTATCTATCTATCTGGAATGCACACGTTTGAACCGGATAAAGCCTTTCATTTTCCGGATACGGAGAAACCGTAATTCGGATTGAAGGATTAGTTACTTCAAAAGCATATTATCTATCACCGCTTTCAAATCGGGCTTGGACATCAAGCCCGAAGCAACTCTCACCTCGCCTTTTGCGGATATGAAGAAGAGAGTGGGAATGCTGCTTATGCCGTATCGGGTTGCCAACTGCTTTTCGGAATCCACATCGACTTTGAAGAATTCCGCCTTGTCTTTATATTCCTCTGCCAATTCTTCGATTATGGGCGATAAGACTTTACAAGGCCCGCACCAAACGGCATAGAAATCGATTATGACAGGCTTTCCTCCATTGTAAACAAAAGAACGGGTGGACACATCATAGTTCCCGAATTTCTTGTCGAACTCTTGTCCGCTCAAATGCGGGACTTGTTCAACAGAATCATCGATTTGTCGTTTGCTTACGGTTTTTCCTCCACAGGCAACAAAGAGAATAGCAACGACAAATACGGTTGAAATTCGTTGAAACACCGTTTTGAGAGAGATTTTTCTGCTTATCGTTTTCATAAATCAAAGAAACATTTTTGCCGAACGCCGTTCCGCCTGAATGAAACGCCGAAAGAAAAAATTATTACGCCGTTTTATTTTCGTGAAACGGCGTTCCATTAAAACATTCTCGGGATTTACCTCATCGGTAGTTGGAAACATTTGATAATCAATAAGAAACAATATATTTTACAGCCACTTTTCCTGTTTGTACCAAGCAATGGTTTCTTCTACTCCTTTTTGCAAATCGTATTTCGGGTCGAAGTCCAAATCTTTCTTCAAATCCTCTATGTCGCATTCCCAATTCCTTGCGGCAAGAATGGCAAATTTATCGTTGTTCAAGGTGAATTGTTTGCCTATCATGCGACCGAAGGAGTCCAAGAAAGCCGAAATCCATCTCACTATGAAGAGAGGAAACTTCAATTTCAAGGTTCGCTTGTGCAGAACCTGCTTCGTTATCGCTGCAAACTCGGAATCCAAATACATTCTGCCGTCACTGACGAAGTAGGTCTTACCCGACACCTCGCTTTCAAAGGCTTTGAGACATACTTCGACCAAATCTTTGGAATAAATGAAAGTCAGATGCTGCGGAACGAAACCAAGGTATGGTTCTATGTGTTTATCAATGGTTTGAAAGAAGACAAAGTAATCTGTTTCACGTGGACCATAGACTCCGGTCGGACGAAAAATGACATATTTGCCTTTGAAAGAGGAATTGATGTAGTTCTCGGCTTTCAATTTCGACATTCCGTATGCCGTATTCGGTTTATTTTCGTCCGAAGTTTTGGCTTTGGTAAAATGAACTTCCTCTCCGGGACCATGAGCCGCAAAGGAAGAAAGATATATGAGTTTTGTCTTTTGCGGGTCTATCGCATCGACAAGATTTTTCGTCAAATCGAAATTCACCTTTTCAAAATCGTCCAAATGCTTTGCCTTGGTCAGGCCTGCAAAATGGAAAATGCAATCGAAATTTTCCTCGGATAACTGTTGCTTCAGCTTCTCGGGCGAAGAAAATGCAACATCCATGAATTTTATCCTCGAATTCTGCAGATACTTTCGGTCGGAACTTTTCCTGACACCTGCATATACATCATACGTACCGGCTTCAAGCAATCTATCTACAAGCGTGCTTCCTATAAATCCGCTTGCCCCTGTTACCAAAACTTTCTTCATCTCCCCTACTCTATCGTTTTTATGTATGCTCTTCTTCTTATGGCTATGCGACTGTCATATTTCTTCCATATATTCGCCGCCTGATTGGTTTCCAACTGCGGATCTGCAATAGCCATCTTGGAACCGAGTTTTATGTATTGTTTGTTCATCTCTGCATAATAGATGGAATGAATGCCTTTGTTTTGCCATTCAGGCTTCACTCCGTTGAGATAAAGGTCTATGTTCTCGAAATTTTTCAATGCTTTCAAGAGATGTATCCAACCGAAAGGGAAAAGTCTGCCCTTACACTTGCGGAGGGCATTGCTCAACGAAGGCATGGAAATGCCGAATGCCACGACATCATCATTCTTATCTACAACCAGACAAATCAATCTTTTGTCCAAGAACGGGAAATACTGATTGATGTAAAACTCTTTTTGTTTGTCGTTAAGCGGAACATAACCGAACAAATCGGAAAAGGCATCGTTCAACGTATTGAACAACTTCAATCCGTATCTTTCGGCAAGTTGTTTCTTGCTCAGCCCTTGAACCGTTTTCAAATCATACTTGTCTTTTATCATCTCGTTTATGCGATGAACCTTTTCAGGTACTGGCTGATTTGCAGGGATTTGATATTGCACCCAATCGACTTCCTTGCGATATGAAAGCATGTCCATGTGCTTCGGATAATAGGAAGGATTATAATAACAAGCCATGGGGCAATCCACATCGAAACCCTCGACTATCATTCCTTCCTTATCCATATCGGTAAAGCCCATAGGACCGACTATTTCTTCCATACCCTTGGATTTTCCCCACTCTGCAACGGCGTCAAGTAATATTTTGCAAACTGCATTGTCGTCAACAAAATCGAACCAACCGAATCGAACTCTCTTTTCCTTCCAAATAGAATTGGACTTCTCATTGATAATTCCGACGATTCTGCCTACTGCTTTCTCTCCTCTGTATGCCATGAAAATCTTACACTCGCAAAATTCCAAAGCAGGGTTCTTTCTCTTATCGAAAGTGGTTTTCTCGTCAATTATCAAAGGCGGCACCCACATCTTATCGTCTTTGAATAAATCGTATGGGAATTGCAGAAAACGATGAAAGTCTTTTTTTGTGCTTACTTCTTTTATGGTCAGTTCGTTCATTGCTTTTGATTTTCTATGCTATTATACCGTACTTGCGGAACGTCTTTGTAAGTTTATCGACAGCCTCGTCTATTTGAGCCTTTGTATGAGTTGCCATAAGAGAAAAGCGTATCAAAGTAGCATCAGGGGCACAGGCAGGCGGTATTACAGGGTTTACGAAAATTCCTTGCTCATAAAGTTCCTGTGTTATGATGAATGTCTTGTCATTATCTCTGATATAGAGAGGAATTATCGGCGTTTCGGTAGGTCCTATTTCAAATCCGAGACTTCTGAATGCGTCAAGCGAATAGTTCGTTATCTCCCAAAGATTTTTTATTCTCTCGGGTTCTTGCTTTATAACGTCCAAAGCAGCTATCACACTTGCAGTGGCAGCAGGCGAAATGGAAGCGGAGAATATGTAAGAGCGGGAATGGTGCTTCAAAAAGTTAATCGTGTCGGCATCGGTGGCTATAAATCCGCCTATCGTGGCCAATGACTTGCTGAATGTACCCATTATCAAATCCACTCTGTCGGTTAAACCGAAGTGATTGCAGATTCCGCGTCCTCCTTCGCCGAATACGCCCAAGCTGTGAGCCTCATCGACATATACGGAAGCGTTATATTTCTCTGCCAACTCCACTATGACAGGCAGTTTCGCCACATCACCCTCCATGGAGAACACTCCGTCCATCACAATCAGTTTAATGCTTTCGTAAGGTATCTTCTTCAACACGGCTTCCAAAGATTCCATGTCGTTATGCTTGTATTTCATATACGTGGCAAAGGAAAGACGGCGACCTTCCACTATCGAAGCATGATTTAGTTCGTCTCCTATTATGTAGTCTCCCCTACCCATTATGGTAGGTATCACTCCTATGTTGGTGTGAAAGCCTGTGGAATAAACTATCGCCTTTTCTTTACCCACGAAATCGGCGAGTTTTTCTTCCAATTCTATATGAATGTCCAATGTTCCGTTGAGAAAAGGAGAACCGGCACAGCCTGTACCGTATTTTCTTATCGCTTCAATGCTTGCTTCTTTGATTTTAGGGTGATTAGTCAGTCCGAGATAACTGTTGGAACCAAACATCAAAACCCTCTTTCCACGCATTATCACTTCCGTGTCCTGTTCACTTTCTATTGCTCTGAAATAAGGATAAACCCCTAAGGCTTTTACTCTTTGCGGTTCCTGATAACGAGCCAATTTAGAACGTAATTGCTTCATATATCTGTTATTATTGTTTATTACTTACTCTTTTCCATTTCCGTTTTCACACTCTCCAACAATCGACTGCAACCTATACGGAAACGATTACTTGTTTTCAAATCCTTACTTATGAAATAGTCGAACAGATTTCCGTACATCAAGGCATCTTCACAGCTCCTTATTCCTCCTGCTACCTTTAAGCCTTTGAGAATACCGTGTTTGCGATAATATTCTCTCAAAGCCAACAGCATGACACACACGGAATATTTATCTGCTCCTCTGTTTATTTTTCCTGTTGAAGTCTTGATGAAATCTGCTCCGTTTTCTAATGCGAGAAGTGAGGCTTCTCTTATTTTCGACAAGGAATTCAATTCACCGACTTCCAATATCACTTTCAACAAAACGGGCTTTCTATACGTTGAAATCAAGTTCTTTATACTTGAAATCTCGTTTGCCGCCTCTTCTTCCCTACCCGACAGAAATAAACCTCTGTTAATGCAAATGTCTATCTCGTCTGCACCATTTTCCAAAGCATATCCGACTTCCTCTTTCTTGATTTCCAAAGGCATTTGTGCATGAGGAAAACCGCCGCACACTACAACAGATTTCACATCCGCCGATTTCTTATGGCTGTTCAGGTAAGGCAAAAAATTGACAAAGCTGCAAATTCCTGCAACCTTGTAATTTATGCCAGCACATTCAAATTCCGATTTATCGATAAGGTTACTTATCGTTTCTTGATTGTCTGTTGATTCCAAGGATGTTAAATCCATATACCCAATCAAAGACGACACATTATCAAACGAGGCATCCGATTTTTTAATAAGGCAATACAAAGCATCCGTAACACCGATGAATTCCCCTACCCTGTCGTTTGAAATCAAATCAAGCAACAAATCTTCATTTGCAATCTCATTCAAGTTCATCGTCTTCACTTCATATCCTCCTCTTTTACCTTCATAACATTGAAAGATTCCTTTGCAAAATCAGGCAATCGTCTTGTTTTCAATGCAGAACCCGGAAGAACCATTCTCATTCTTTGTTTCTTGCTCCAAGAACTCTTATTCATGTTCTTACGACTTAAAAACAAGTTCTTCAGCTTTGAAACCATCAAACTATCTCCCCAGTCCATAATTTTCTTCTCAAAAAAGAATTTACGGTTTTCAATCATCAAATCGCTCAAAGGGATATTCATCGGGCAAATTCTGCTGCAATTACCGCATAAAACGGAATTGAAACTCAAATGTTTGTAGCTATCGTAATTTTCAAGGAAAGGTAGAACGACATTTGCAAAAGGTCCGCTGAACACATTGTTGTAAGGCTTATCCCCTATTACGGAATAAACCGGGCAAATCCTTTTACAAGCCCCGCAATCTATGCACAACAATGTCTTTCTTTGCTCTTTCATTGCCAAAAGGTTCGTTCTGCCGTTATCAATCAAAAATACATGAACCTCAGTGTCCGATGTGTTATAATTGGGCGTAAACACAGATGAAAGAAACGGGTAATCGACCTTATCCCTGTATATGGACAATATGTATGAAAACAATTCCAAATCAGCGATATTGCATATAAATTTATTGATTGGAAGAATGAATATCTTCAATTTGGAACACATGACAAGTTCCATGTCATACGCCGAATCGAATACCGAAAACAAACTCCCTGTATTCACAACGCCCAAAGCAGGTTCGAATATCGAACAAGCATTATCCGTTGCCAAAGTGGAAATTCCCTCTTCCTTCAATGACGAATCAAGTCCCAATTCACTGTTGAAACTTGAAGAAAAGGTATTTACAGCCTTTATCTTTTTTGAACGCAACAATGAAAAAAGACTGTCCAAGAAATCATCATACGCAACGCACCAATGTACAATTCCTTTGTTATCAGTGAATTTTCTCTCAAAAATCAAAAGATTTTCATCTATCTTGTCGAGAAATCTTTCCCTGAGTTCCGAAGCTTTTGCGTTCACCTGCTTCGGATTAGCGAACACACTGTGAGCCAAGTCCGAGGTTTCATCAAACGATAAACCCATATCACCGGAACCAGCACACTCTCTGCATTCCGACAAAAAACTCTTGTACTCTTTAGTGTTCATGCAATCATTTATTGTCTTTTATTGCTATTTTATCTATTCGTCTCTGATGTCTTCCACCCTCAAAAACAGCATTATAATAAGCATAAAATATATCCAAAGCCTTTTCCTTGGAAATAAACCTTGCAGGCAATGCAATTATATTGGCATTATTATGCTGTTTTGCAAGCTCTGCAATTTCCGTTTCCCAACAAACGGCACATCTAACACAAGGATACTTATTTGCAACCATGGAAACACCGTTGGCAGTACCGCAAATAATAATTCCGAACTTGAATTCACCCTCGTTCACTGCACTTGCCAATGGATGAATCATATCCGGATAATCCACACTTTCAGAAGAATAAGTTCCCATGTCCTTTATATTGAAACCTTTCTCTGAAAGTTCCTTCTTCAAGAACTCTTTCAACTCAAAACCTGCATGATCACAGGCAATGGGAATGATATCGGATGTAATATTCATAACACATAAAACTTTGTTTTCCACAATATACAACCCGCCATCTCCATCCGAAGGACGAAAAAACGGATAGCAAAGGTAACAATTATTTTTCAGCTGAACGCTTTCTTAAACGCAAAATATTCACCCACTGATTGTTTATCTCAGAATGAGAACACACTCCTCTCCCACCCCGTTTCGCAAATAACCAAACGCCATTTCGCCTGAATCGGAACGCCGAAAGAATTTCGTGAAACGCCGCTTCAATTTTTTCTTTCGCCGTTTCATCGACAATAAAACGAAGTATCGATTTTCCGATTACAAACTATTGATTTTCCAATTGCAATTTCAAAACCAAAATCGTTGCAATCGGATTATTCCGTAACTTTGTCCCGCAAACAAAGCTACAATGAAAAAAAGCGAAACCGAAATTCCATGCATCAAAAGTTCGGATTGTTCATATCTCGCCGAAAAACATGTCGATAAATACGGTAGAAATTGTGAATAAATTTCTTCTGTTGAAAACAAAGCAGTTTGCCAACAACAGACAAACAGCTTTTACACAATTTCCATCGGTACAAAATCCGTCTTTATCTTTTCAACAAAAAGCACCAATGGAGATTTTGTTTGTAATAAGCATAAATTCTTGATATGTAAACGGTTGAATTGTGAGTAATTGTCATTGTTTTGTTGATAAAAAGTAGTAATTTTGCAGTCTGAAAATGCCTGTATGATTCGTTTTCAACAGAATCAACAGACATATAACAATAACAGAATACTTAAAAAGAAATATATTGTTATGATTAACCGTGAACTTGCAGAGAAAATCTCGGCATTGAAAAGAGAAAAGAATGCAGTGATACTTGCTCACTACTATCAAATCCCCGAAATACAGGATATAGCCGATTACGTAGGGGACAGTCTTAATTTGGCTCAAAAAGCGAAAGAAACAGATGCAGACATCATTTTGTTCTGCGGAGTACATTTCATGGGCGAAACAGCAAAAATTCTCAATCCGGAAAAGAAAGTGATAATCCCTGACATGAATGCAGGATGTTCATTGGCTGATTCGTGTAAGTATAATGATTTCAAAGCATTTAAGGAACGCTATCCTGAACATACGGTTATATCATATATAAATTGTTCTGCGGAAATCAAGACATTGTCTGACATAATTTGTACTTCAGGAAATGCAGTGAAAATAGTCGAATCCCTACCGAAGGAGCAGAAAATAATATTTGCACCGGACAAAAACCTCGGAGGATACATCAATAGAATAACAGGAAGAAATATGGTGCTTTGGCATGGAAGTTGCGAGGTGCATGAGTTGCTCACTTCCGAATATGTTTTGAAGATGAAAGCCGAAAACCCTGATGCAATCTTGGTTGCACATCCGGAATGTAATGATGCGGTTTTGAAACTTGCAGACTTTGTCGGATCTACTCAGGCAATGATAAAGTATATCAACAATTCGGAACATAAGCGCTTCCTTGTGGCAACCGAATCTGGTATTACACATAAACTTCAACAAGAAAACCCTGACAAAGAGTTCATAGTGGTAACTCAAAACGAGAGTTGTGCTTGCAATGATTGCAGACACATGAAACTTAACACCATGGAAAAGGTTTTGAACTCGCTTGAAAATGAGTGTTATGAAATAACATTGTCGCAAGACTTGATTTCGCAAGCGGCAAAACCGATAAACAAGATGTTGGATATATCGAAGCAGCTCGGAATTCTGAAATAGGGTAGAAGGGAAGAGTATATCAAATTAACAAATCCATGTTTTCAAATTATTGTTGTAGAGTTTGTTACATTTGATTTTCCCTTATATTTCTCCGTCTTTTAACTTTATATCTCGCGAAAAACGGGACAGTGTGATGAAGAGGTCGTTTTTTTCGAGATATAAGGCTTGAAAAATTCTCTTGTGAAGATGTCTTGTTTCAAATATTCGATATTCTTTATCGTGTTCTTGGTTTGCTGCAATCAATTGATGGCACAAAATAGGAAAATGATAATTCGGAGTATGAGTTGTAAGAATAAGGTGTGGGCAATTAGGAATGTGTCGTCATTAAAGAAAGCTCTTGTCATGTCAAAGGAGGTTTTGAATACCATGGATAGCCTTTATAGAGAGAATTTATTTGAAACAAATTCGGAGGGTAGCCGTTTGGACGCATTCAGACATATATACTGGATGTACAGTCTTGCATCTGAAATAGGGATTGAGAAATCCAGAAGAATAGGATTGATATATGAGGATTACAATCAGTATGTTTTTTCTATTCGTCCTTGTTCCGGTTACGATCTTGCAGGCAGATTGATGGACGAATATAACAATGAATTGGGTTTATATTTGTTTTCAAAGATGAGAGTGAGGGAGAAAGAAGAGGTTTTTGAAGAGATAATGAATTTGATTTCAAGAGGATGTGCAAGAATAGTGGCAAAGGATGAATTGCAAAGGAGTTTGGATGCGAATGATAATGTGATTCCGGAGAGTGAATGGAAATCACAGTGGAATAACAATAGGTGTTTAATCAAATCGAATAAGGTGATATGCGAGTAGTATGCTTGATTTTTTCATTGATTGCGTGTTTCGTATCGTTTTCTCAGTCGTATAATTATGCTGTTTTTTGTAAGGATACTTTGACAAGCCGATATATGGCAGGAAGGGCTTACATTGACGATGGCGATAAAAAGGCTGCGAATTTCATAAGGAACGAATTGCGAAATAATGGCGTGAATTTGATGGGTGATGATGGTTTTCAATCTGTCGATATAAGTGTGAATAATATTCTTGATGCGAAGTTGAAAATCGGAAATTCTGCAAAAGAGTTGAGAGTAGGGGAGGAGTTCCTCGTTTTCGGTTTTTCGCCTGCTTGCGATATGGAATTGAGAAATGTAAAACCATTGTTTTTCAATGCAAAACCGGAGTTGGAAAAGGTCAAAGCAGTAAAATTGAATAATAAAGTATTGGTTTTCAATATAGAGACTTTGTCTTATAGGGATATTGTTTTGTTTTTGAGGGGTTTGGTAAAAGATGGAGTAAAACCGGAGTTGGTTGTAATTCAAGGATATGACAAAATACAGTATTCCATCGGTACTTCTGTCTTGCCTTTTGCTGTTTTGCAGTTGAAAGCCAAGCCTATATCGAAAAAAATAGCTTATTTATCTCTTCGGATAGAGAATAAATATGAGCCTTGTTATCATTCGCAGAATGTATGGGCTATTGTTGAGGGAACAAAGTATAAGGATAGTTGTTTTGTTTTTGTATCCCATTACGATCATCTCGGAAAGGTTGGAGAAGTTCACTTTCCGGGTGCAAACGATAATGCAAGCGGTGTAAGTGTTCTTTTGGATATGGCAGCGTATTATGCAAAGAATCCTGCGGAGTATTCGATAGTGTTTTTGTTTGTAACAGGGGAGGAGATAGGTCTTGTCGGTTCTACTGTCGCTGCGGAAAATCCTTTGATTGATTTGTCAAAGGTGAAGTTTTTGTTTAATTTGGATATGGCAGGTACGGGTTCGACGGGTTTGGCTGTAATAAACGGACAAAAGGAATTGGAAGCCGGTAAACTCTTGCAGGCTATCAATGAAGAAAATCATTGGTTTGCCAAAGTGGTGTTAGGGGAGGAGAGTTGCAACAGCGATCACTGTCCTTTTGTTCAAAAAGGTGTTCCTGCCCATTTCTTGTTTACTTACGGTTGCGAGTATAATGAGTATCATACAATATATGATAATGGTAAGGATTTGCATTTTACCAAACACATAGACTTGTGTAATCTTCTAAAAGAGTTCATCAGAAGGTATTAGATGATGTTTTCTCAAAATGTTTCACGTGGCAACAAAGCCTGAATGGTCTTTCAATATTTTGAATCTTAGCTTTTTAATCTTGTGAACAGGCTTTGCGAAATGTAATGCTTGATAAGCGTTTCACGAAACGCCGAAAGAAAAAATCCAAACGCCGTTTCGTGAAATTTTTCCGCCGTTTCAATACCGACGAAACGGCGTTTTATTTTGATGAAGCAATGGAAGAATTTTGTGGAATAATGTATGGAAGAAGAGTTTTCGAGCAAGGGCTTTTTTGTACCTTTGCATGATTGATAAATAACGAATAGATATGAAGATTAGTTTTGCACCGCCATATATAGATGATGATGTAATAAGTTCTGTTAACGAATCCTTGAAAAGCGGTTGGATTACCACCGGTCCCAAAGTAAAGGCTTTGGAAGAGGAATTGCAAACGAGATTGGGTATAGAAAGTGTGGTATGTGTCAATTCATGGACAAGCGGGGCTGTTTTGGCATTAAAGTGGTTGGGCTTGAAAGATGGTGATGAGGTTATAGTTCCGGCATACACCTATTGTGCAACGGCAATGGCTGTAATGGACGCAGGTGCAAAGCCTGTGATGGTTGACATAAATGATGATTTGACCATCGATGTGGAACGGCTGAGAGAGGCGATTACCCCGCAAACAAAGGTGATAATACCGGTGGATTTGGGCGGGCTTCCTTGCGAATATGATAAGATTTGCGAGATTGTGAATGATGAAGAGGTGAAGTCTATGTTTGTTCCCGAGTCGGATGTTCAACGAAAGTTGGGAAGAATATTGGTTTTATCGGATTCAGCCCATTCGATAGGGGCAAAGTTGAATGGAAAGGACGTATGCAAATATGCGGATGTAACGGTAATGTCTTTTCATGCCGTAAAGAACATCACTTCTGCCGAAGGGGGTGCAATTTGTTTCAATTTGCCGGAAGCCTTTGAGGCAAATGAAATCAAGAAGTGGTTCAAAATGATGACACTTAACGGGCAAACGAAAGACGCTTTCACGAAAACTAAGGCCGGAGCTTGGAAATACGATATTATTGCTCACGGAATGAAAATAAATATGCCTGATGTGAATGCTGCAATAGCTTTGGCTCAGTTGCGAAAATACGATTATCTTCTTGAAGAGAGAAAACGGGTTTATGATCTTTATCGTAAATTGCTCGGAGAATATCATTGGGCAATTCTTCCGCCAAAGGATAGTTCTTATATGCAATCATCGTATCATTTGTTTCCTCTAAGAATAAATCCGATAACCGAGAATATAAGGAATAAACTTATTCAGAGATTGGCAGAAAGGGAAATAGCCACCAATGTGCATTATATTCCGATGCCTTGCTTGACATTATTCAAGCAAATGGGGTACAAAATAGAAGATTATCCCAAGAGTTGGGATACTTACACAAGAGAAATAAGTCTTCCTATATATCCGCAACTCGGCAATGCAGAGGTGGAGTATGTAGTCCGCAATCTTGTGGAATTGTACTACGAATTGACCGACAAAGTGTAACAATGTTGTCATTGGATTGAAGATTGAATTTTGTTTTTGCATGAAAAGATTGTTTGATATTGTTTGTTCATTCTTCGGCTTGGTGATTTTATCGCCATTATTCGTCTTTTTGTCTTTTTGGGTGGGACTTTCGAGTAGGGGAGGAGTATTTTACAAACAACGGAGAGTAGGATTGAATGGTCGGGACTTCACTTTATATAAATTTCGTTCCATGGCAGTCGGTTCAGATAAGAAAGGACTGCTTACAGTGGGTGGAAAAGACAGCCGTGTGACCAAAGCGGGTTATTTCATTCGCAAATACAAATTGGATGAACTGCCACAATTATTCAATGTTCTGAAAGGAGATATGAGCTTTGTGGGACCGAGACCGGAGGTAAGAAAGTATGTCGATATGTACTCCGAGGAGCAAAAGAGAGTTCTTTCGGTGAGACCGGGCATAACGGATATTGCTTCCATGAAATACAGAAATGAAAATGATATTCTGGCGAAAGCGGAAAATCCGGAGCAGTACTACATAGATGTTATAATGCCTGACAAACTTGCACTCAATTTAGAGTATATCGACACAAGAAATTTTTTCAGGGATATAAAGTTGATTTTCCGTACAATAGCCGGAAAGGACGATGAATAACCGGAAAAAAGAAATAGAGTATTCCATGAAAATGCACATGTAGGTTCGTTGTATATAGCAGAAGGAATAATCAAGAACGCTAAAAGTCAAGTAAAATGATGAATGCAGAAAACAACAAATTGAAAGTATATTCGGCATCGGCAGGAAGCGGGAAAACGTTCAGTTTAACGGTGGAATATGTAAGTAAATTGCTGAAAAATCCAAAGGCTTATGGTTCAATACTCGCTGTAACTTTCACCAATAAAGCCACAGCCGAGATGAAAAGCAGGATTTTGTCTGTTTTGTGGAATATAGTGTATGAACCGACAAAAGCACAAAGCGAGATAGATGCAATAAAAGGTACGAAGAATGCCGAACTCTCGGACACGGAGGCAGAGAATGCAAAACAGGCTTTGTCGTATATACTTCATGATTACGACCATTTCAGGATAGAAACCATAGACAGCTTTTTCCAAAGAGTGTTGAGAAACATGGCAAAGGAGATAGGGGTCGGAAGCAGCTTTGAAATTCTTTTGAATGATGAGGATTATGTGGAGGAGGCAGTGAAGGAATTGAAAGAGGATAGCGAAAATGATGAATGGTTGAAGCAATGTTTGGAGAGTTTGATAAAGGAAAGGCAGACAGAGGGCAAAAAGTGGAATTACGAGAAGGACATGACGGAGTTCTCAAAAGAACTCAACAAAGCGATTGTCTCTGACGTGGTGGGAAAAATCGGAATCGAGGATTTGAAAGTGATTTTGTCGCAAGCCGATGAGGCAATGCGTGAGGTCAGGGAGTTTGAAAAGCAAATCAGAACTTTTATTCGGACTTTGGAAGAAATATGCAATGAAAATGGTTTGAATGTTTTGAGCTATGTTTATACAGCAGTAAGAGGGGACAAATTCTCGATTACGAGTGCGGAAAAGAAGTGCAGAGTTTTCAAGAATAAAGCAGGGAAAGAAGAGTTGTTGAGCGGTCTTTATGAGAAATTGAATCATTACTACGAGAGGTACTATGTCAAATGCAAGAAATCTTATCTGCTGTATAATTCTATTTACAAACTATGTCTTTTGGTCTTTATAGCGAACAGAAAGCAAGACTTGCTGAAAGAGGATAACGGTTTTTTGTTGAGAGATACTCAAAAGTTGCTTAATGCAATGGTTACAAGCGAAGATGTAGTTCCTTTCATATATGAGAAGATAGGTTCCCGCATAAGGAATATCATGATAGACGAGTTCCAAGATACATCTTCGCAAGCATGGTACAATTTCATGTTTTTATTGAAAGAATGCCTTGCAAGTGGTGGTTCCTGTGCTGTTTTCGGAGATGTGAAACAGTCCATTTATCGTTGGAATGAAGGAGATTGGCGGATATTGAAGGATTTGTATGACGGGAATGCCAAAAAGAAATATTCAATATCAACAACTGGTAAATCTTTGTCGGATAATTACAGGACGGATGCAGAGATAGTGAACTTCAACAATGATTTGTTTTCGCAGGCTTTCAAGAGACTTGGCATCGATATTGATAATCAAACTCCGAAGCGAAATATCGGGAAAGGAGAATTGAGATTTCGCTTTACCAATATAAAGAAAGAGACTTCTGAGCGAGAGGGAGAAAAATCGAATTTAAAGAATTCCGACTTGGAGATGGAAGCAACAAGAGCGGAAATCGACTATTATCTTGACAATGGTTACGAGTTGGATGATATGGTTATTCTGTTCCGTCATAAGTCGAAGCTGCAAATGTTTGCCGAATATTTGAAAGAGTGTGATAATGCCGGTTTGCATGATCATAAATACAATCCTTGCTCCAATGAAGCTTTCCTTTTGAAAACGAGCGAGGAGATCAAGAAAATCGTATTCATATTACGTTTCATTGCAGATAAGAAAGATACCATTGCCAAGTACTGGTTGGAAAAGATAGCGGGAATCGGAGAATTGGATAAACTGAATGAATATAAGACTGAAACGGTTTCATTGATAGATTTGGTTTTGAGGATAATCAAGGACTTTAACGTAAATTCACAAGATGTATTCGTGCTTGCTTTTTGTGATAAACTTGCGAAATATTGTTCAGGAAGAAGTAATGGATTAGATGATTTCATTCGGCATTGGAATGATACAATGAGCCAAGAAACTGTCATAATCAGCAAAGAGAAGAATTCCTTGGAGTTGCAAACCATTCACAAATCGAAAGGTTTGGAATACGATGTGGTCATAATCCCGTTTTGCGATTGGTTTTTTGTCGATAATGGGTATGATGTTTGGTTTGAAACTCCTGAAAAGGGTTCTACGGTCGGTATTTTCCCTTCAAGATTGAAGCCTTTGCATGAAGTCGATGACAAATATGAGCAAATGGTTGAACAGGAGGAGTATTTGCAGAGGGTGGATAATCTGAATCTCCTTTATGTTGCCTTTACCCGTCCGAAACATTGTCTGTCCGTTGTATGTAAAGAACCGACAGTGAATGAAAATTCCAAAAACGGATTTCCTCAAAGCATGAACAAACTACTATATAATTATTTGCAGACAGGAGACATCGAGAAAGTTCCGGACAAACAAGCAGATGATTTGTTTATGATGGTTACGAGAGGTACGCATACGCAGAAAAAGAAAGAGGAAAAGGCGGAAGAGCAAACAAAGAATCCTTTTTTGACATCTTTTGACCTCGTTGATTTGGATGCGAATTGCGGATTCGATTTTTCGGATGTAAGTTATGCTTTGTCCAAATCGGCTTTCGATTATTTCGAGACTGTCGATGAGAAAATCATGAATGATAAAGCACAATGGGGAACACTTGTCCATTCGGTACTTTCGCATATAGCAACCGAGCAAGACTTGCAAAAAGCTCTGTCATTTGCCGATATTGAAAAAGCAGATGAGGTTGAAAGGGTAATAAGGTGTATGTTTAAGTTCGTGGAATCGAGGCATTGGTTCGATGGAACGTACAAAGTGATTATGGAACAATCGATAGTCGATAATTCGTATGAGGAAAAACAGAGAGTGAAACGTCCCGACAGAATAATGATTGGGGGAAACGGAATTACGGTTGTGGATTATAAGTTCATGCAGAACGTAGAGGACACATCAAGATACGAGGATCAAATCAGAGAATACGGACACAGGCTTATGAAGATGGGTTACGAAAATATTAACTTGTATTTGTGGGCAGTGCAATCGCAAACGGTGCAATCGGAAGAACATTCCGAAACGTTGAAACAAAAATTAGTCGAAGTCAAATTATAACAGAAATTGAACCAATGACTGCAAGTAATACCGAAAAGAAATCTTTTCTCCGCAAAGTTGCGGAAGATGTACGATTGATAAGCAATGGAGATATACCGGATTTGCGTTTGATTTTTACCAATAGGAGAGCCATCAAGTATTTCGTGAAAGAGTACGAGGCGTTGTGCGAGGAAGTTTGTTGGTTGCCCGGATGTGAAACGATAGATGACTTCGTAAGAAATTGTTCTCCTTATAAAAAAGCAGAGGAACTGAGTTTGATATATGTGCTTTATCTATGCTATCAAAGGATTTACTATTCCCATAATCCGCTTCCCGAAGGTGCGGAAGCAGAAAGTTTCGAGAGTTTTTACTTTTGGGGTAAAACAATACTGTCGGACTTTGACGATGTGGATAAAAACCTTGCTGATGCAGAGAAACTCTATACCACTTTGAGCGAAGAGAAGGAGATAGAAGAAATGTTTGATTTCCTTGATGCTCAACAAAAGACTGTTCTTTTGCAGTACTTTGAGGATTTCAAGAAGCTTTATTCCACAGACAGCGATTTGAAGAATAACTTCGTAAAGATATGGAACTGCTTGTTCGAGATATATTCCGATTACAGGAAAACGCTTGCCGAAAAATCCATTGCGTACGGTGGAATGATGTATCGTGATGTGTTGGAAAGACTTTCAAGAAATGAAATAAGTTTTGAGGGAAAGACTTTTGCCTTTGTAGGTTTTAATGTGCTTAATCGCAGCGAGAAAGGAATATTCAAGGCGATACGGAACACCAATACGGTGTATTTTTACTGGGATTACGATACCTACTATACCGGAAATAAGGACAATGAGGCAGGATTGTTCATGCGGCAAAACATAAAGGAGTTTCCTTGCAAGGAAAGTTTTGCAGAAAATGATTTCTCGCAAATAGAAAAGACCGATTGCAAGTTCAATATCATTTCGACAACATACGAAAGTTCGCAAACTCTTTATATACGGCAATGGATTGAGAATTTGGAGAGAGTGTATGGAGATACTTTGAAGCAAAATCAAATAGCAATAATTCTTCATAACGAGAACCTGTTACCGTTCGTTCTCAAAGCACTGCCGGATAATATAAACAATGAAGCGACCAAAGTGAACATAACCATGGGTTACCCTTTCAAGTTCAGCAATCTCTATAATGATATAGCGGAGTTTTTGAACGCAGAATCGGAAAAGGAGGGTAATTGCATGCAACAGCTTGACAGTTTGGCGGATTTCTTGAAAAGAAAGGGGAAAGAGCCTGATTGCGATAACGAAATCAAGGAAGCAGCTTTCAGAAGCATAAACATTTTGCAGGATTTCAAGCGTACGCTTGTATTCATAGGCAATGAACTACCCAAGAATTTTGTTCGGAAAACTCTTTTGAGGTTATTGCAAAAGCAAAGTATGCCTTTCGAGTCCGATGCTACCGATGGAATTCAGATTATGGGACTTTTGGAAAGTCGAAATTTGGATTTCAAACATATTCTCATGCTTTCAACCACAAATGGAAATATTCCGTCGGCGGATAATGTAGTAACGTTCATACCTCACAGCCTTAGAAAAATCTTCAATCTGACGACAAGTGAGAGAAAGGTGGCTGTGATTGCTTATTATTTTTATCGCTTACTGCAAAATGCCGAGACAATGGATTTTGTCTATAATATGGTCTCTATGAATAAAGACAGGGAAGAGATGAGTTGCTTTTTGCAACAGTTGAGAGTTGAACTTGGAAAACCGATACGGTTGAAGACATTGAACTTTACGCAAGGCAAGGAAATATTGAAGATAGACCTGCCATCTAAACGTCAAGAGACAATAGAGGAAATAATAAATACCAAGTCGAATGTTGATGATAAGTCTTCTTATCTTTCTCCTTCATATCTGACGACCTATATCGATTGTCCGTTGGAGTTTTACTATCAAAATATATGCAGACTTAAAGTACTTAAACAGGAAGAGGACAAGATACCTCTTGTTTTCGGTACACTCTTTCATAACTCTGCTCAACTCTTGGAAGAAAGCAAACATGACAAAACGCCGCAGGTGTGCGTGCATGAGGCTTTCGATGCCATGGGAGAAGAGAAAGGTCTCTTGAAAGAAGTGCATAAGAGTATGATAACATCATATCTTCAAGACCTGTCAGAGTACGATAAAAAGAATACGGACAGACAATTTCATGCAGCGGAGAAAGAGGTCTCGAAGGAGATAAATATAAACGGCAGAACATTGAGATTGGGCGGACGAATCGACAGAATAGATATTTCAGATGGCGAAATGGTGCTTTGCGATTACAAAACAGGAGGTAGCGATGAAGATTACAAGGGTGTTGAGAGCCTTTTTCAATCAGGTAAGTATGCAAGAGCCAAATATCTCTTCCAAATAATGTTCTATGCTTGGCTGTTGTGGAGAGGTAAAACCATAAAAGTAGAGATAATATACGTTCACAAATTAAAGTACAACCAATACAATTCCAAATCTTACCTTTACGATTCGGAACTTCACGAGAAGTTTGATCGAATGATGAGAGAGAAATTGGAAGAATTTCTTTCCGTTCGGGAGGCTTCCGTATGGGAAACGGCGGAAAGCGATGAGGATTGCAAATATTGCAATTATAAGGACTTGTGTCCGAGAAAACAAAAAATGAACAGCGATGATACAATTTGATAGCTTTATATTGGATAACGGATTGACCGTGATAGTCAATCAAGATGATAAAACACCTCTTGTCGCAGTTAATTTGCTTTACAGGGTCGGAGCAAAAAATGAAAACCCGAAAGCAACGGGTTTTGCTCATTTGTTTGAACATCTGATGTTTTCGGGCAGTAAAAACTTTCAAAGCTACGATGAGGCAATTCAGATGATGGGAGGGGAGAGCAATGCTTTTACAAACAACGATTTTACGAACTATTATCTGACTCTTCCGGCGGATTTTCTTCCACACGCCTTGGATTTGGAAGCCGACAGAATGCAGAATTTGAATATAAACGCCCAAAGCCTCGAAGTGCAACGCAATGTTGTCATTGAAGAATTCAAACAACGATACATCAATCAACCCTATGGTGATTTATGGACAGAGATAAGACGATTGGCATATAAGGTTCACCCATATAAATGGCAGACAATAGGCAGCGATATTTCGCATATAGAAAATGCCTCCTTGGAACAAGTCAGGAGTTTCTACGATAACTTCTATCAAGCCTCCAATGCAATTCTTTCCATATCCGGAAATGTCTCATTGAGCAAAGTAAGAGAAGAATCCGAAAGAGCATTCGGCAAAATGCCATACAAACAAACCATCTTTCCTGCCTATTCCCAAGAACCTGAACAAAAGGACAATCGTAGAATAAAAGTATTCCGTGATGTCCCCTCCGATCTTATTTGCATAATCTTTCCTATGAGCAGTCGCAAAGACAGACAATATTTCGTCCAAGACCTTTTGAGCGATGTGCTTTCAAACGGAAAAAGCAGCCGAATGTATCAAAGTCTTGTCGTAGAGAAGAAACTCTTCACCGAAATCAATGCCTTCATAAGCGGAGACGATGATGCAGGCTTGTTTATCGTTATGGGAAAGTACTGCGACGGCATATCCTTGGAACAAGGAGAAGAAGCAATATGGCAGGAGTTGAACTCCGTATGCGAGAACCCTGTTTCCGAACAGGAACTCCGTAAGATGAAGAATAAGAACGAGGCTTCCGCAACCTTTTCCAACATGAAAATTCTCGATAAAGCCATGAACCTTGCGTACTATGCCCATTTGGGCGAACCGGATCGGATAAATAAAGAAAGAGAGTTTTACAATAGCGTAACTATTCGTGATTTGCAACAAGCCGCAGAACAAATGTTCCATCTCGATTGTCATTCCGTATTATACTATTTGAAGAATGAAAGAGATGAAATCGAGTAATGCCGGAAACCTTTTACCGATGTTGTCGGTAACCGTGTTGTTTTTTATGTGGGGATTCATAACCTCATTGAATGATATTCTTATTCCATATCTCAAAGGAGTATATTCCCTCACCCATTTTGAAGCGAACATAGTTCAGTTCGCTTTCTTTATAGCCTATTTTGTGGGTTCGTCGGTCTTTTATCTGCTTTCCAAGAAAGGACTCGATACAATATCTCTTTATGGTTACAAATCCACTTTGGTCATAGGCTTGCTTGTAGCATGTTTTGCGTGCAGTCTTTTTGCTCTATCGGCTTATTTTGAAATGGGTTTTGTATTCTTCCTTATTGCTTTGTTCTCTCTTGGCTTGGGACTTACTTTCCTGCAAATTGCTGCCAATCCCTTTGTCGCTCTGATAGGCAATCCTGATACTGCATCTTCGCGTCTGAACCTCTCGCAGGCTTTCAACTCTCTCGGAACCACATTCGGCCCTGCCGTGGGAGGGTATTTGATATTCTCTATCTTCGCAGATAAAACCGAAGATTCTGTTTCAAGTGTCATAATACCTTACTTCGTTTTATCTCTTTTGCTTTTGTTCCTTGCCGTCTTTATAGGCTTTTCCAAAATCCACATTTCGGAAGAACAAACCACCAAGCATCAATACAAAAAGTCTATCTTCTCTTATCCTTACGTGCTTTTTGGAGCATTGGGTATCTTTTTCTACGTCGGAGCAGAGGTTTCCGTCGGCAGCAATACCATTTCCTATTTGAAAGAGACCATGAACATACAGGAAAGCACTGCTTCCGCATACCTGTCCTATTATTGGGGAGGGGCAATGATAGGTCGCTTTCTCGGAGCCGTCAGTCTGAGCAAAGCAAAAGGCATGAAGAAAATACTCCTCATGCTTTTGTTCGCCTGCATTGGCTTTATATTGATTTTCACTACCAATTACAAACTACATAATTTGGATTTCACACATACGTCAAACTTTCTATGTTTTATGCTCCTTAATCTCATAGGATTTTATTTCGGCAAGGGCATACCTTCAAGGCTGTTGGCGGTTTTTGCTTGTGCGAATATCGTTTTGCTCTCACTTTCCATGATGACCGCAGGCAGTATTGCACTATGGTCATTGCTATCCATAGGATTGTTCAACTCCATTATGTGGTCGAACGTTTTCACCTTGGCAATAGACGGCTTGAAAGACAGAACGGCGGAAGCCTCTTCCATTCTTATAATGATGATTCTCGGCGGAGCGATACTGCCTCCTTTGCAGGGAATGCTTGCAGACAACATCGGAATAAAGTACTCTTTCTTCGTTCCGATGATTTCATACGCCTATCTTCTGATTTACGGGCTTAAAACCTACAAAAAACAGCGATAAACGATGCATTATCGTTGCCACGCTTGATGTACTGATGATGTTGTCCTATTTTAGCTTGGCTTTAAGTCTGTCTTTGTAGAGTTCCTCTATCGTTTGATGTAGCAATGGGTGGACAAATCGGGGCATTATTTCATTCAGCGGTTGCAACACGAAATCTCTTTTTTCTATAAGCGGGTGAGGAACTTGCAACAGCGGTGTATCGATGATTCGATTTTCGCAGAATAAAATGTCGATATCCATTGTCCGTGAACTGTATCCGGCAGTATCGGTAGCTCTCTGCCTGCCGAGCTTTCTTTCTACCTCATTGCATATTGTCAATGCCTGATGAGGTGTCTTATCCGTTTGAAATATTGCTGCCGAGTTGAGAAATAGGTTTTCGCATTCAAAACCCCATGGTTCGGTTTCGATAAGAGAGGAACTCGCAATCATCTTACCCAATTCCTTTTCCAGCATTTCCAATGCTTGTTCTATGTTTTTACGGCGGTCACCTATGTTACTGCCGAAACCTAATGTGATTTCCATGGTTTAAGACGGTATTTTGTACTCATAAAAAGAGCGAAGCACTTGAAATCATTGAAATTTCCGTGCTTCGCTTATAAAATCAAAGAAAATGTTTACATCTTATCGGCAACTGCCCGTCCTGCTCTTAAAGCGGCTATGTTCGCTTCGATGACGGCATCGCCTTTCTTTGCGAAATTACTCTTCACTGCATTTTCAAGTTTCTCGATATCTATTCTCAAATATTTTGAAGCAGCTCCGAGAACGACCATGTTCGTTCCCTTGGGGTTGTTAACCTCTTTTGCTATCTTGTCTGCATCGAACAAGATGTGGTTCTTGATTTTCTTAACCTCTGCCAACACTTGTTCATGGTCGGGATAGTTGGGAATATTCACAAACGGGTTTTGGTTGGTTATCACCCAGCCTGTCTCGCGGTTTAGAAACGGAAGATAACGAAGTGCTTCCATCGGTTCTACAGAAAGAATGATGTCGCATTCTCCCTCCGGAATAAGATCGGAAGCAATAGGTTGGTCGGAGAGACGAAGGTGTGATTGAACATCTCCTCCTCTTTGGCTCATTCCGTGGGTTTCTGCCTGCTTCATGTACATTCCCATTTCAAGTGCTGCCTTGGATATAATGGCTGCAGAGCTTAATGCTCCCATACCTCCTACGCCGCACAATATTATATCGATTTTCATTTTGATGTCTCCTTTCCTTACTTTACTTTGCTTGTTTTTTTGCCAATTTACGCTTCTTGTTAGCCCAAACGATACACTCTCTTCTCGGAATAATGACGGAAACGCCTTGGTATTCCAACTCTTCTCTTATAACCTTGACGTTTTCTGCCAAATGGCTTGCAAGAGGGTTAATGACGCGTATGTGTTCCGGTGCAACTCCGATGCCTTGACAGATGCTTTCTATTCTGCCTGTTGCAGATGATTTCTGAGAACCGGTCATTCCGGTGATGCCGTTGTCCAATATCATGATGGTTACGGGAACATTATCTACGCAGCAGTCCAACAAACCGGTCATTCCGGAGTGGGTGAAAGTGGAATCACCTATCACTGCAACGGTAGGTCTCAATTCCGCTTCGGCAGCTCCTTTTGCCATTGTAATCGAGGCTCCCATATCCACGGTTGTGTATATCGCTTTCAAAGGAGGCAATGCTCCCAAAGTGTAACAACCTATGTCTGCAAAGACTTTGTATTCGCCGTAGTCTTTCATGGCTTCGTTCAAAGCGGTATAAGAATCGAAGTGAGGACAACCATCGCATAATTTCGGTGGTCTCGGTGCAACCAATTCAGGAACGGCGAAGCCTTCCTTGACTTTTAATCCCAATGCTTTGCCTACGAGATTAGGACTTAGTTCTCCCGCTCTCGGAATGGCTCCGTCCAAACGACCGCTTACCTTTTTGCCCTTGTTCAACAAACCTTTAATCAATCTCTCGTACAAAGGCTGACCTTCTTCCAACACCAATATTCTGTCGCATTCGTCATACAATTTGTTCAACAATGTCTGCGGCATGGGATATTGCGAAATTTTTAATATAGGGTGCGGACATACTGTGTCGCGGAAGTTTTCCATGAGATAGTTGTATGCAATTCCGCATGCCACTATTCCCAATGATTTATCGGCAGCGTCTATGTATTTGTTGAAACCGTCTGTTTCGCTTGCCTTTACGAAGAGGTCTTGTTTTGCAATCAAATCATTGTATTGCTTCTTTGCATTTACCGGAAGCAGAATGAATTGATTTTTCTTTTCAGGTAGGTTTATGGTATTTTGTTTCTTGACTTCTTTTCTTACAACGCCTGCACGGGAGTGTGCCATACGGGTTGTAATTCTCATCATTACGGGAGTATGAAATTTTTCCGACAACTCGAAACCGTAATGTACCATGTCGTAAGCCTCTTGTTGGTTTGAAGGCTCCAATACAGGAATAAGGGCAAAATCGCCATAGAATCTGGAGTCTTGTTCGTCCTGAGAGGAGTGCATTGACGGGTCATCGGCTGCGATATATATCAAACCGCCGTTTGCTCCCGTTATTGCCGAGTTCATGAAAGGGTCGGCAGCAACGTTGATGCCGACATGCTTGCAGCAGAACATCGCTCTCTTGCCGGCATAGCTCATACCCAAAGCAGCCTCCATGGCAGTTTTCTCATTTGCTGCCCAGTTGCTTCTGATACCCAATTCTTTTGCTTGTTTGGAGTCTTGAATATACTCCGTTATCTCGGTTGATGGTGTTCCCGGATAAGCAAAAACCCCCGACAAGCCTGCATCTATGGCAGCCTGTGCAATGGCTTCGTCACCCAGTAAAAGTAATTTATCCATTATCTTGATGTTTTTTTTGATTTCTTTCTCCGTCTGCCCCTTGCAAGAGGCTCTAATCAGATTACAAAACTACTAATTTTTTTGCAGTTAGCACGACTTCCGCTCATGAAAAATTGCTTTTGTTCTGTTTTTACACTTGAAACATCATGATATATCTTGGCTTTGACTTCTTCTTTCTTCTTCTCGGTGGAAGCAAATACCCTCAAACAAAAACGCGGTTCTCCTCTGCTGTCGATGCTTCGACGAAGTATTCTAAAATAAGCCAAATCCTGAACTTTCAACCGGCATGCAGATGCAATCCTCTTTTTCAAGCAATCATGCGATAAAGTCTCGTGCGGTTTCAATCGCAGTTCCAATTCTTTCTCCATTTATTCGAAAGTGAAATTGATGTAGAATATTTGTGTCTTTACCTTGTCCAATACGTCCGAATACATGGTTTTGTATCCGTGAACGAGAATATCGTTCAGTCCGTAGGAACTTTTTATCTCTATTCCGAGCTTTATGTAATTCAGATAGAAGTCAAAACCTACTCCGAGGGTATAGAACCATTCCGAATTGTTGACTTTCATCAGTATTTCATCGGGAGAAGCTTTCTTTCTCTTTATCGATGCCAAATCATAGGCGAATTTGCCCCCTGCTATCAGATATGGTCGGAAGTTTCTCCATCTTTGGGATTGTATCTTGAACTCCAAAGGAGCTTCGACGTATATTACCTCCATGGGAACGTTGCTTTCTATATATTTCCCGTTCTTATCGATGTAATAATTCAAGCGTCTGTCACTGAAAATTATCGAGGGTAGAAATCGCAATCGCAAATATTCGCACAATCGTAAGTCTCCGATAAATCCGAGTTGAAATCCGTTGCTCCTCTCCGAGTCAAAACCCATGACGGTATCAAAATAGGGTCTGTTCTCTTTCTCGATCATGTTGGAGAAAAGTCTGTTATATCCGAGTATGCAGCCGAAATGAATGGTTTTGTCATCATAATGAGGAAGATTCGGCGGGGAACTCTGTGCATAAATGCTTACGCAGCAAAATAACGACAGCAAAGAGAAAAGCAACTTCTTCATTCTACTTGCTCTTTAATAATTCCGACAGTAGTTTTTCTTTGTCTATCGGCACCACACCTACGGATTCGCAAACCAAGCCACCGGACATGTTGCTTATCTTGGCTGTTTCCAAGGCATCCAAGCCTAATGCCATGCAAAGACTTGCGACACTTATAACCGTATCGCCCGCTCCGCTCACATCCGCTATCTTTCGCAAATATGCCGGTTGCATTTCGACTTTCGGTTCTTGGGAGGTAAAATCAGCAATGAACACTCCGTACTCGCTCAATGTAATGAACACTTTTTCTATTCCCTGCTTTTGGTGAAGTGTAAGTGCCGCTTGATACAACACTTCTTCTTTCGGCGTTTCTATATCTGCCTTTAAGCCCTCTCTCAACTCCTTTAAGTTGGGTTTGAACAGACTTACGTTTTTGTAGAATGGGAAATTTCTCTTTTTGGGATCGACACATGTCGGTATGGATTTGGATTTCGCCACAGCAACAAGGCATTCTATCAAGTCTTTCGTAATAACTCCCTTGTCGTAATCTTGAAATATTATGGCATTCGGCTTGTTCGATTCGATGATTTTCTCAATCCTTTGCAAGAATGCGGCTTGTTCGTTATCCGATAAGGGCAATTCCGTTTCTTCATCTATCCTCAACATTTGGGATTTGTTGCCGAGAACTCTTGTTTTCACAGTTGTGCAACGCTCCGTGGAGAAAAGCAATCCGTCCGTATTTATATTTTGTTCTTGAAACAAACCTTTCAATATTCGTCCCTCCATATCGTCTCCCACAACAGAGCAAATTATCGGCTTTGCTCCCATTGCAGCAACATTCAATGCCACATTGGCAGCTCCTCCGAGGCGGTTTTCTTTCTTCTTAACGGAACAAACCGGCACGGGAGCTTCCGGAGAAATACGCTCTACCTTTCCCCACCAATAGGAATCGACCATTACATCTCCAACAATCAGAATATTCAAAGAGGAAAACCTCTTGAAAATATCGGCATAATCCATCTACAAAATGCTTTTCGTTACCTCTCCACGCAAATCGGCTTGCAGTTTCTCTCTTATCTCCTGTTCATCATCGTAATTGCCCAATACGAACATCAATTTCGCCAAAGCTGCTTCCGTTGTTATGTCTCCTCCTGAGATAACACCCATGTTCAACAACTCCCTCGACGCTTCGTAATGACCCATTACCACACTGCCGGCTTTGCATTGGGTTACATTAAGAACGACAATGCCCCTTTCAATAGTATGTTTCACCGTATTTATAAACCAATCAGCCGTCGGAGCATTACCGCTTCCGTATGTTTCCAAGATAACCCCCCGCAAATCTTCGATGGAAAGGAAAGTCTCGAGATATTCTTTCTTCAAGGCTGGGTGTACCTTTATTATTATCACCTTGTCGCACATTTTCCCGTAAACCTTCAAAGGTTCGGAACTTATCGAACGTAGGAGATGTTGTTTATATATGATGTTTATTCCGACTTTTGCCAAAGAAGGATAATTTCCGGAATAGAAAGCCTCGAAATGTTCGGCGTTGAACTTGGTCGTTCTGTTTCCTCGGAACAATTTATTCTCGAAGAAAATACATACTTCCCCTATCGGCACTTGTTCATTGGCTGCAATTTCCACGGCAGAAATGATATTCTCCCTGCCATCGGTACGAATCATACCCAAAGGCAACTGACTGCCGGTTATGATGACCGGTTTGGCAAGATTTTCCAACAAAAAGCTCAACGCAGATGCCGTATAACTCATCGTATCCGTGCCATGCAGGACAACGAAACCATCATAGCTGTCGTACTTTTCTCCGATTAAGGCAGCAAGCCGCAACCACACCTCCGCATTCATATCGGAAGAATCTATTATAGGGTCGAATTGAATCGTATCGATACGGCATTCCAATTCTCGCAACACAGGCAGAGCCTCGTAAATCTTCTTCATATCGAAAGGATGCAAAGCCCCTGTCGATTTATCTTTGACCATGCCGATAGTTCCGCCCGTATAAATCACCAAAATGTTTTTCATGACAATCTAAGAAAAGGCAAAGTTACAAAAAAGCCGCAATGGTATAAGTTTTATCGCTGCATATTGTCCGTAAGTTCAAATAGCGAATTTCCCGATTTGGGTTGACAACCTTGAAGTCTTATATTAGAAAAAGTTGACTAAGTCGTACTTATCCCCATTCATGTTTAACCGGATAGCATAGCCCGGAAATAGATTACGAACACTTATGCAAAGGCTTAGTCACCGTTGTTTATGAGGCTTATCACCGTTTGAACGATGCTTTCCACATCGAAATGGCACAATTTTTGCAATTCGGAAACAGTACCTTGTTCGATGAAATTATCCGGAATTCCCAAACGTTTCACCTCTTTTCCGAAGCCGCATTCGCAGGAATACTCCGCTATTTCCGAACCAAAGCCGCCTGTAATGCAGCCATCTTCGAGAGTGATTATATACTTATGAGCTTCCAAAGCCTCGTTTGCAAGAGCCTTATCCAAGGGCTTTAGAAATTTGAAATCGTACAATGCAACCTCGATTCCGCGGTTATGAAGCACCTCTGCAGCCTGTTCGGCAAGATGAATGACCGTACCGAGCGTAAGGATTGCCACTTCCTTTCCCCCTCTCACCTTTTTCCCATTTCCTATGGGCATTATCTGCATCTCATTCCGCCATTTTGGCAGATAGCCATTGCCTCTCGGGTAGCGGATAACGAAGGGTACGGGAGTATGAACAGCTGTAAACATCATGTTTCTCAAATCATGCTCATCTGCAGGAGCCGCAATCACAAGATTAGGCACACATCTCAAATACGCCAAATCAAATGCTCCATGATGAGTCGCACCGTCTTCGCCTACAAGGCCGCTTCTGTCGAGACAGAGGACGACATGCAACTTTTGAAGAGCTATGTCGTGGATAATCTGGTCGTAGGCTCTTTGCATGAAGGAGGAATATACGTTGCAGAATGGTATGATTCCGCGGGTTGCGAAGCCTGCCGCAAGACATACGGCATGTGCTTCGGCAATGCCGACGTCGAATGTTCTGTTCGGAAAGACCTTTTGTAATTTTGTCATGGAGCAACCTGTCAGCATTGCAGGAGTTATACCGACGATGTTCCCATGGCGATATGCCAATTCCAAAAGCGTTTCTCCGAATACATCTTGGAACTTCGGTGCATGAGCGGAGACAGTATCTTTCTTAGGCAACGCACCTGTCAGCGGGTCGAATACGCCCGGGGCATGATAAGTTGTGGGATTGTTTTCGGCGGCATCCAAACCTTTGCCCTTCTTTGTTATGATATGCAGCAGCTTAGGACCCTTTATGCTTTTCAAATCAGAGAGAGTATGTACAAGAGTATGTACATCGTTGCCGTCTATCGGACCGAAATACCGTATGTTCAAAGCTTCGAAAAAGTTGCTCTTGCCCGAAAAGAGGCTTTTGGCTGCAAAGGACACCTTTTTGAAGACGGTTTTGTGCCTTGTGTAGGCATCGGTATTGCCACCCATGAGGTTCCATATCTTGTTTTTCAAACGATTATAGGCAGCGGAAGAAGTTATCTTTGTCAGATAGCGACTCAATGCTCCGACTTGTTTATCTATGGAAATGCCGTTGTCATTCAGAATAATCAAAACATCGGCATCGGTACTTCCTGCATGATTCAGAGCCTCGAAAGCCAAGCCGCCGGTCATCGAACCGTCTCCTATGACGGCTATATGATGATTGTTCCTGCCGTTCAGCCTGTCTGCAATCGCCATTGCCAAGGCCGCCGATATGGAAGTCGAAGCATGACCTGCCCCGAACGAATCGTATTTACTTTCATCTCGTCGTGGGAAACCGCTCAAACCGTTCAATTTTCGGATATTCTCAAACTCGTTTCGTCTTCCTGTAAGCACTTTATGCGAGTAAGCCTGATGACCTACGTCCCAAACAAGGCTGTCATTCGGAACATCATAAAGATAATGCAAAGCCACGGTCAACTCAACCGTGCCGAGACTTGAGGCCAAATGCCCCGGATTTTCGGATAAAACACCTATGATATATTCTCTAAGTTCCTTGCATAATTGCACAAGTTGCTCCTCGGATAAAGATTTCATGTCATCGGGAGAATTTATTGTCCGAAGTATCTCTCCTTGTTTTGTACAGTGCATTTTTAATAAGTTCCCTCACGCTTTTACTTGGCAAAGGTACGAAATTTATTCCAAGAATTTGGTCGTTCCCAAAAACATTTGTATATTTGCAAGGTCAAATAATTCATTAACAAACATAGTATTATTAAGATGAGAAAGTTATTATTACCGGTTTTGGGCTTGATTGCAGCCTTGTCAGCAACAGCGCAAACACCTCAGTTCGTTTCCACAGAACCTTCTAACAGAAACGTAATCATTGAAGAATTTACAGGAGTTAATTGCGGCGTTTGTCCCGACGGACATAGAATAGTCAGAGAGTATGAAGAAGCCAATCCGGGCAGGGTATTCGGCATAAACATACATCAGGGAGTATATGCCGCCATGTACACCACTCAATGGGGAAATGCAATAGCCAATCAAACAGGTTTGAACGGCTATCCTTCCGGAACGGTGAACAGACATCGTTTCGGCGGAACCGCAACAGCGTTGGGCAGAGATAGGTTCGTAAATGCGGGAAATCAAATCCAAGCCATGCCATCATTTGTGAATGTGGCAGCACAGGCAAGCATTGATCTTACCACCCGTACATTGACTGTAAATGTTGAAGTCTATTATACAGGCGATGCAGAAACAGGAACGAATCTTTTGAATGTTGCTTTGTTACAGGATAGCATCATAGGACCTCAATCAGGTGCGTCTTCCAATCCTGCACAAGTAACGGCAGACGGAAAGTATATCCACATGAATATGCTGCGTCATTTGCTTACAGGACAATGGGGAGATAGTATTTCGGTAGAAAGCGGTGTTATTCCGCAAGGAACACTTATCCAAAGACAATACACTTATGTCCTGCCGACAAACATGAGCGATGCGGATGTAAAGTTAAGTCATTTGAAGTTAATCGCTTTTGTATGCAAAGACAAACAAGAGATATATACCGGCAACGAATGTATTCCGACCCTTATCGGAGAATTGCCACAAGTTAACATAAACATGGAAACAGTAACAGTAGAAAATGTTTACGGTTGCACAAATGAAATAACCCCTTATTTGGAAATCTTCAACAATGGACAAAGTATCACTTCCATGGAGATTGAATATTCTTCCGAACTATCAGCTCCGCAAACTTATACATGGACAGGCAATCTTAACTTTGAAGACAGACAAATCATGCAGTTACCTAATGTAAATGCAAACATAGGTTCTGCAACAAACGTACAAGTAAAAATCCTTTCTGCCAACGGTATTGCCATTAACGATCAGAACACGTCTGCTACATTTACAAAGAAAGCTCCTGTCGAAGGAAACGGAGATAAATTCAAAATAGTCATCAAAACTGACCAATACGCATATGAAACAGCTTGGTCATTGAAAGATGCCGCAGGAAATGTCATCAAGAGAAAAAGATATTCTGCACAAAATGTAGTAAAGGATACCGTGGAGGTTGCAGTATCGGAAATAGGTTGCTATGTATTTGAAATAACCGACAGTTATGGAGATGGAGGTGCTACACACAAGATATTTGATGGCAATGGTGTTCTGCTTGTCAACGGCAATAAAAATTATAATAAAGGTATCGGCTACGATTTGAAACTCCTATCCCTGTCGGGCTTGGAGGAAGCGGAAGGCGTGATACTTCAGACCTTGGTTTATCCTAATCCTGCACAAGACATGTTGAACATGGATATTTCCGTATTGCAATCGACCAAAGCGAATATCTCTGTGGTGGATTTGCTCGGCAGAGAAGTGATACGCTTCGGCGATATAAATCTTCAGAACGGAACGAATACATTGAATATCGACACTTCGGAATTGCAAAACGGAGCATACGTAATCAGAATCGTTTCCGACGACGGAATAACATCAAAGAGAATAAGCATAAACAGATAGTTCAACCGGACCATGAAAGAAAGGCGGTGTCGTATCAAGGAATTACGACACCGCCTCTTTTTATCGGAGTATCAACAAGCTCTTTTTAGAATCGTACGGTGAAAGTTGCTTGCACCAAATGATTGGTTCTTGCAATTTTTGCTATCGATTCGTCATAGAATTGATAGTATCTGTCTCCCGATATGTTTGCGTATGCAAAATCGAATGAGTAATACTTGGTTTTGTATCCTATTCCACCGCTTATGCAATTAAGTGCTGCGTCATTAGGTTCCTGATACGGATTACCCATATAAGCATATCCTGCCCTCAAAGCTATCATTCCGAGTTTCAATTCACCACCCAAACGGAACGTATGTGCGGCTCTGTATAGGTTCTCTATCTCTTGATTTATTGTTGTCTCATACATAATATCGTCATCCATGCGATATTTCATCGAAGAATAATCCGCATATTCATAATCCGCACTTATGGTTCCTCCGATCGCTGATTTGTTGTTTCCGAATACCAAAGCAATATTCCCCAAAAAGCGGAACGGCGTTTGTATATCGTATTCGAAAGTCGGAGCCACGCTTCCCGAACGTTTATTATAGGCAACCTCGGAACAATAATCGTCCTGTACATAATAATAAGTAGGAGTATGAATGGCAGCTCCTATTCTCAAAAAGTCCAAAGGCTTGAATATCGCTCCCAATTTCAAGTTCACACCCGTTACGGAAAGCTCTTGAACTTCATTATAGGTGTAATAACCGTTATCGTTTCCCGCAGCGTCGAATCTCGTTTCGGCAAACATACTTGTACTTTTGTAATATCCGAGAGGTATTCCGAGCGTTGCTCCGAAGTAAACCCTGTCATCTACGTTTCCACTGAAAGAAAATGACATTTCCGTCAAATAGCCTGTCTCTTTTATGGACTTTATCTGACCGAAAGTACCGCTTTCGTAAATTGAACTTATGAAACCGTTTGAATCCAAGTCCACAACGCCGGCTCTGATAAAGTCATTCTCTGCATCGTTGTTTTTAACTATCGCATCCATTACGACATCATTCACGAACGAAGAACCAACATTTTCTCTCACCATCTTCATTCTGTTGCTGAAATTTCTCAATTTGTTCACTCCGAAAGAGAATTGCATGTATTTCAATCCCTTTGAACCTGTCTTTATCGTGCCGACCATACCGAAGTTTCCGTAATTGAAACTTGTACGATTGTCATTTGTTGAAATGCCTTCAATATCGCTATCGTTGAAATTGAAGTTTATTCCGGAGGAAAAACTTATTTCGCTTTTCTTGTAAAGTCCCAATCCGGCAGGATTGTAATGCGAGGACATTATATCGCCTCCCACTGCACCTATTGCACCTGCACGACTTATGTAATTGGCTGTTCCGTTTATTCCGTATTGACTGAAATACAACGGATAATCAGGGGAGAGTTGTGCTTTAGCCCACGCGAATGCACATATTCCCATTACGAATAAAAATATCTTCTTCATTGTTCAGATGTTTTTGCTGTTCTCTATTTTGTTTTATCGTCTTATCGACCTGCCACCGCCACCGTGAGAACCCATGGAACGAGAGGACGAACGCGAAGGACTGCTTATGCTCCTGCTGCCGCTTGTGCTTCTCGCCGGTGTGGATATTGTTCGATTGCTTCTCGATGGTCGCGAAATATTTCTGTTTGTCGTACGTTCCGAATTTCTTCTTAAAGATGTGGAAGTGTTTCGAGAACGATTCATATTGCGGTTTATCGTTGCCGAAGAAGGAGTGGTTTGACGGCGTGTTGACGGAGGTGTGTACGTTCCCGCACTGCGTCTCGTAATGCCGGGTTTCGAGGAAACTTTATTTGGTTTCGACGCAGTACTTCTGCCGATTGTTCCGGCAGTTGTCCCTTTCGTCAAACGGGAAGGCTTTCTCAATGTGTTGGAATTGGTCGATAAATTACCGGAACGATTTATCCCCGGCTTGGATATGGTATTGCCACCTGTAGAACCGATAGTGCTTCTGCGGCTTATTCCGTTTGTCCTGCTTATCGAAGAAGAGGATGTGTTCAATCCTCTTGCCAATTTATTGCTTTCAACATAACCGGCTCTCGAAATGCCACCCGTATTTCTCCTTATGTAACCCGTTCCGGTGGACATACCTCTGTAAAGGTTGGAATTATGATCGTGGCTGTTGAAATAGCAAACATCGTGATGATGATGGTAACAATCCCAATGATGGTGGTGATGCGGTCCGTACCAATGGGAATAATAGTAAGGGCTGTACCAAGACCAATAAAAAGGATCGCTCCAACGAGCATAAAATGAAGGATACCACCAACTATATCCCAAATATATCGATGTTCCCCAATAAAGCGGGTCATGCGTGTACCAATACATATTGGTATAATAGTCCGCATAATAATCCGAATATATCACCGGTCCGTAGAATCTGCGTATTCTTGCACTGTAAGCATAGTCATAGTAATCATCTTCATCGAATTGCGAATATTCTTCCGTTGAAGCATTTTGCGAATTATCGATTTCGGATTGGTCGATTGCCGTTTCGTCTGTTTTAACGGCTTCCCGATACGACTCTGTCTTCTTTTTATAAGCAGGGTCTTGGTAAGCCAAACTTTTTTCCTTCTTTACAGGTTCGGGTTGCAGGTATTCCTCATCGTCGGAATCCGAATACACATCATCATAACTCACTGAAAGCAAGGAAGCATTGCAACTTGAAAAGATTATTCCTGCAAGAGCCGAAGTTGCTGTAACGATTGCACTTCTCCTTATTAAAGCTCTGATTCTCATAATAGCCCTCCTTCGTTGGATTGTTTCAAAAAATATTTTCGTACTTTTGCATCACTATTTCCAAGGGCAAAAATACTGATTTTTCTCCTTTTTGCAAGTAGTATGACCCCATAAACAGACAAAAAGTTTAATCAATATGGCAAAAGATTTTGTACAACGCTCGGAGAATTATTCGGAGTGGTATAACGAATTGGTTGTTAGAGCGGATTTGGCAGAGAATTCGTCCGTCAGAGGTTGCATGGTGATAAAGCCTTACGGCTATGCAATCTGGGAAAAAATGCAATCGACCTTAGATAAGATGTTCAAAGAGACGGGACATCAAAATGCGTACTTCCCTTTATTCATTCCTAAGTCGTTCTTCGAGAAAGAAGCGGAACATGTCGAAGGTTTCGCCAAGGAATGTGCCGTTGTAACCCATCATAGATTGAAACCCAAGAGAGATGGTTCGGCAGGGCTTGAACCGGATCCAGATGCAAGATTGGAAGAAGAACTCATAGTAAGACCGACCTCCGAAACAATTATATGGGATACCTATAAGAGATGGATAAAATCATACAGGGATTTACCGATACTCTGCAATCAATGGGCAAATGTGGTACGTTGGGAAATGAGAACTCGTATGTTCTTGCGAACTGCGGAGTTCCTATGGCAGGAAGGCCACACTGCTCATGCCACAAGTGAGGAAGCGGAAGCGGAAGCAAGAAGAATGTTGGGGGTTTATGCCGATTTTGCAGAACAGTTCATGGCTGTACCGGTCGTTCGTGGCGTTAAATCACCTAACGAACGTTTTGCGGGAGCGGTGGAGACCTATTGCATAGAAGCGATGATGCAGGACGGTAAAGCATTGCAGGCAGGCACTTCCCACTTCTTGGGACAAAATTTTGCGAAAGCTTTCGATGTGAAATTCCTTTCAAAAGAAAATAAATTGGAATATGTATGGGCGACCTCATGGGGCGTATCCACAAGACTTATGGGGGCTTTGATAATGACCCATTCGGACGATGACGGATTGGTATTGCCGCCAAAGCTTGCTCCTATTCAAGTCGCAATCATTCCAATCTTCAAAACAGAGGAACAATTCGACCAAATAAACCAAGAAGTTGCCAAAATACAAAAAACACTTTCCGAAAAAGGTATCAGCTTCAAGTACGACGACCGCAGAGAATACAAACCCGGTTGGAAATTCCACGAATACGAATTCAAGGGTGTGCCGATTCGCATAACCATGGGGGCAAGAGATTTGGCAGAAGGCAAATGCGAATTGGCAAGACGCGATACCATGGAGAAAGAACTCATAGATGTAGAAAGAATAGCAGAAGTCATAGAGCAAAGACTTGAAGACATTCAAAAGAATCTTTATGACAGAGCCTTGAAATTCCGAATCGACAACACACGAAAAGCCGATACGTGGGAGGAATTCAAAGAAATACTGGAAACCGAAGGCGGCTTCATCTCCGCACATTGGGACGGAACTCCGGAAACGGAAGAAAAAATCAAAGAATTGACCAAAGCAACCATACGTTGCATACCTTTCGACTCCCCGGAAGAGGAAGGCAAATGTATATACAGCGGAAAACCATCTCATAGAAGAGTGATTTTCGCCAAGGCATATTGATTTCATTTCGATAAATCGTAATACAAGGAAGTCAGATGGCAATCCGAATTGCCTCGGACTTCCTTTCTTTATACCCTCCGATGATGCCCGCAAAATAAAACGGCGGAAAAATTTCACGAAACGGCGGAAGAAAAAATTATTACGCCGATTCATTTCGAGGTGTTGCAATATGCTGATTTCCCAAAGGTAAGAAAAGGTGCTTTCCGGCTTTATTCCTTTCCCGAAACAAGGTGTGGTGTTGCCGGTATGATTTACTGCTATTCTTTTTGCCGGCTTTTCGATTTTGTTTCGTATCTTTGTTCCGGTATCGGCAGGGAGGTATGACTTCTTTTGTTGATTTCATGATTTGAAAATTATAGATAGGTTGTATGACAATAGAGGAAACCAACAGGGATTTTACAGAGAGAGTTGCTGCTCTAAGGAGGTGTCTTTGACATTGATAGGTTGAAAAGCGAGGTAGAAGAGGCTGAGGCTGAATCTCAGAGAGCGGATTTTTGGAATGATGCAAAGGCTGCGGAGGCGTTCCTGAAAGAGGTCGGCGAAAAGAAAAATCGTTTGGCGGAGTATGGCAGGGTGCAGTCTGCTCTCGATGATTTCCGTGTGTTGATGGAGTTCTTTGCCGAGGGTGAGGTCGGTGAGGAGGAATTGAACGAGAATGCTCGAGTGCTTGGAGGGTTGATTGAGGGTTTGGAGTTGAAAAGTATGCTCCGTTTGCAGGAGGATAAGTTTTCTGCGATAGTGAATATCAATGCAGGTGCCGGTGGTACGGAGAGTTGCGACTGGGCGGAGATGTTGATGCGTATGTACTCTCGTTGGGCGGAGAGACATTCTTTCAAGGTGTGCATTGTCGATACGCAGGAGGGTGATGTCGCTGGTATAAAGAGTGCGTCTATTCAAATAAATGGTGATTTCGCATACGGTTTTCTTAAAGGGGAAAGCGGTGTGCATCGTTTGGTGAGGATTTCTCCCTTCAATGCAAATGGTAAACGGCAGACTTCTTTTGCTTCTGTTTTTGTTTATCCGGTGATTGATGATAGTATCGATATTGTCATCAATCCTGCCGATATAGAATGGGATACGTTTCGTTCTTCGGGACCGGGCGGACAGAATGTAAATAAGGTGGAGACGGCTGTTCGCTTGCGGTATATTCCGGAAAATATAATAATAGAGTGTCGTCAGACGCGTTCGCAGTTGCAAAACAGGGAGAAGGCGATGCAGATGTTGAAGAGTCGTCTCTATGAGATGGAACTCAGAAAGAAGAAAGAGAGGTTGGCGGAGGCTGAGGCGGGGAAAAGGAAAATAGAATGGGGTAGTCAGATTCGCAATTATGTTTTGCAACCGTATAAGTTGGTGAAGGATGTTCGTACGGGGGTGGAAACGGCGGACACGGCGGGTGTGTTGGACGGGGATTTGGATAATTTCATAAAGTCGTTTCTCTTGATGCCGGATTGACTCTCGTGAAGTGTCGTTTTTCCGATGTGCCGGTTAAATGAAATGCTGTCTCGGAGGTTCTGTGCGGTAATGCGGGTCTTCCGAGGGTGCGTTTTTGTTGTATTGTTGTTTTATTCCGTTATTGCTTTTGGTCGAAGTCCCAACAGGGCAGTAAGATAGGGGTTCGTGATTACTCTTTTTTCTTTGATAACCGTTACTTTGTCGGAATTGATATATGTTATGCTTCTTCCTTGTACGCTTATCACGGCAGGGGTGTGGAAATTGTTTATCCGCATGCCTATGATAGTGATGTCGCCGTTTCGGGGAAAAAGGAAGAAACCGCACAAAAGAATTTACTCAAACGGCATTTCGTTCCCCCGAAACGCTGCTCCATCAACATATTATCCGTCAACATTTTGCAAAACGAGCATTTCGATAACCTTTCCGAAAGGATGGGCTTTGCGGATTTTGCTTTTCGTCAATCTTTTGTACCTTTGCAATCGGACATAAAAAGCGGAATAACATGGCAGGCAAGAAAGTTTCCGACACTCCTTTGATGAAGCAATATAATTCTCTGAAAGCCCAATATCCGGATACCATATTATTGTTTCGCGTCGGGGATTTCTACGAGACTTTCGGGCAAGATGCCATAGAGACATCCAAATTACTCGGCATAGTGTTGACGAAAAGAGGCGGGGGCGATGAGAACGAGTTGGCGGGGTTCCCTCATCATGCAATCGATACTTATCTTCCGAAATTCCTGAGGGCGGGAAAAAGAGTTGCAGTTTGCGAACAGTTGGAGGATCCGAAGATGGTGAAAGGGCTTGTCAAGCGTGGGGTTACCGAGGTTGTAACTCCGTCGATGAGTTACAATGATAAAACGAACGATGGTTCGATAAACAACTATCTTTGCGGCATTCATTACGGAAAATTCCTGACCGGAATTGCTTTTGTTGATATTTCAACCGGTGATTTCTTCATCAGTCGTGGCGAAAGAAACGAGATGGATAAGTTATTGCAGTCTTTTTCGCCCAAAGAGGTGGTTTTGCAGAAGAAATATTTGAGAGAGTTTCAACAGAACCATGAATCGGATATTTATATCAAAACATACGAGGACTGGGTATTCAACAGAGATTATGCAAATGAGGTTCTGACGGAACATTTCGGCACGAACTCCTTGAAAGGCTTCGGAATAGAGGATTGCGATGAAGCTGTTATCGCAGCTTCTGCAGCGTTGACCTACATGAAAGAGACAATGCACACTCAGATAAGCCATATCAGCAGAATAAAACAAATAAACACAGGTAGTTATCTTTGGTTGGACAGGTTCACGATAAGGAATTTGGAACTTGTTTCTTCGATGAACGACAAGGCAAAGACGCTTTTGAGTGTATTGAACCGCACGCAAAGCAATATGGGATACAGAATGCTGCAAAGATGGATAGTATTGCCGCTGATAGATATATCGGAAATAAAATCCCGTCAGGGCATGGTGGAAGCCTTCATCGGAAACGATGTTCTGAAAGAAAGTACAAAAAGTTCGCTTCGCTTCATCGGTGATTTGGAACGCATAGTGTCCCGTATGGCTTTCGGCAGGATACAACCGGCAGAGTTATTGAATTTGAAATTCATAATAAGGGAAATACGTAAACTCAAAGACGGTTTTGCAAATTCGGAAAACGATATTTTGAGAGGAGAGGCTGCAAAAATCAATCCATGCAACGACTTGGAGGAATACCTTGACAAATACATAGCCGACGATGCACCGAACAATATTGCCAAAGGCGGTGCAATAGCAAGCGGGGTCGATGAACGGCTCGACCAAATGCGTAAACTGGCTTTCGATTCCAAAGAAATACTCGAACAACTCCAGAACAGGGAGTGCGAGAAAACAGGCATTCCTTCGCTGAAAGTGGGTTACAATAATGTATTCGGATATTATTTGGAGGTAACCAATTCCCATAAAGACAAAGTTCCGCAGGAATGGGTGCGGAAGCAGACGCTTGCAAACGCGGAAAGATATATCACGGACGAATTGAAAGATTTGGAAACTCAAATCATATCGGCTCAAGAGAATATATCGCAGATAGAGAATGCCATTTACGGCGGTGTTTTGAGGGAGACATTGAAATACGTGGACGCTTTGAAGATGAATGCACACGTTATAGCGAATGCGGATTGCCTTTTGTCTTTCGCCTTGGTGGCAATGGAAAACAATTACACCAAACCCGAACTTACGGAGGATACAAGCATAAACATAAAGGAGGGAAGGCACCCCGTAATCGAGAAAAACCTTCCGGCAGGAGAGCAGTATGTTGCAAACGATGTGTTTCTGGATAGAGACAGTCAGCAAATTTGCATAATCACAGGTCCAAATATGTCCGGTAAGAGTGCATACCTGCGTCAGACGGCACTCATCACGCTTATGGCTCAGATAGGTTCTTACGTTCCTGCAAAATCCGCCGAAATAGGAATAGTGGATAAAATCTTCACGAGGGTCGGGGCGAGCGACAACATCTCTTCCGGAGAGAGTACTTTCATGGTCGAGATGAACGAAACGGCATGTATATTGAATAATCTTTCGGATAGAAGTCTGGTTCTTTTGGACGAAATAGGCAGGGGAACATCTACGTACGACGGCGTTTCCATTGCGTGGGCAACAGCCTCGTATCTGCACAACAACTGCCACAGAGCCAAAACGCTTTTTGCAACACACTATCATGAATTGATTGATATGGAGAAGCAATATGAAAGAATAAAGAACTATCATGTCAGAGTAAAAGAAGCCGGCAAGCAGATAATTTTCCTGAGAAAGATAGACAAGGGCGGAAGCGAACAAAGTTTCGGCTTGCATGTCGCAAAATTGGCAGGAATGCCGAAATCGGTACTCGATGAAGCGGAATACATACTCTCTCAACTTGAAAACAAAGAAACAAACGGCAAAAGCGTAACGAAAAAGCCGGAAAAACCTCATCAAGACGGCATGCAGTTGAGTTTTATACAGCTTGAAGACCCGATTTTACTTGAAATCAGAGACAGCATTCTGTCAACTGATTTAGAGAACCTTACCCCGATAGAATCATTGAACAAACTCTATGCAATCAAAAAAAAGTTGGAAAAACTTTGATTTCGTTTTGCAGAATCGGGAAAAAGATATATCTTTGCAAACGCAAATCAGGCGGAAATAGCTCAGTTGGTAGAGCACAACCTTGCCAAGGTTGGGGTCGCGAGTTCGAGTCTCGTTTTCCGCTCCACCTAAAAAATCCGATTAAGTCGGATTTTTTTTTAGACATTAGCAAGCTCTGGTGGTGGAATTGGTAGACACGCAGGACTTAAAATCCTGTGAACATTGCGTTCGTACGGGTTCAAGTCCCGTCCGGAGTACAAAGGGAGAGTTCTAACGAAGTCTCTCTTTTGCTTTTTACTCCGATACTTCCATTAAATTGCGATTTATGAAGACGTTGTTGCAAATGCAACCCGATAAGTTTGGGAAAAACCTTATCTTTGCCAATTCTTATACGATGTAAATACAGAAGACGTAATGAGGTTGGTTATTCTTACCCAATACTTTCCTCCCGAGGTGGGAGCTCCGCAAAACAGGCTGTACGAACTTGCCGTAAGGCTGCGACGCAAGGGCGTTGAGGTGAGCGTGCTTACTGCCATGCCGAATTATCCTCAGATGGAAGTATATCCGGACTATAAGGGGAAGCATTACATAAGGGAAGAAATGGAGGGTATGGAGGTTCATCGCTGTTGGATTTATGCTTCCAGATCGAAATCCGTCGTGAAGCGTTTGGCGAATTATTTTTCCTTTGTGTTCTCATCGCTTTTCTTTGGTTTGATTCATTTGAAGAAACAAGACATTCTTTTGGTCGAAAGTCCGCCTTTGTTTCTCGGAATGACGGCATGGTTGCTGTCTGTGGCAAAAGGAGCGAAGATGGTTTTCAATGTGTCGGATTTATGGCCGGAAAGTGCAGAGAAGTTAGGCATAATAAGCAACAAATTTTTGCTCGGAACGGCAACGGTCTTGGAAGAGTTCTGTTATAAGAGAGCAAGGCTCATCAGCGGACAGACACAAGGAATTGTGAGTAATATATCAGGGAGATTTCCCATGAAAGAGGTCTATTGGTTGAAAAACGGTGTGGATATAAATCTTTACAACACCGAAAAGCAGGTGGAAAAAGGCAGATGGAAAAAAGAGAATGCTTACGAAGAGGGTGATTTTCTCTTGTTTTACGGCGGTATAATAGGCTATGCTCAGGGCTTGGATATTATTTTGAATGCGGCGAAACGCCTTGAAGATTATGAGAAGATAAAGTTCGTGCTTCTGGGTAACGGCCCGGAAAAAGAGAGATTGCTGGCCATGAAAGCGGAACTCGGTCTTGTGAATTTGAAGTTCTATGATGCCGTACCGAAATCGCAAATGTTGGAAATCATCGGCGATATGAATGCCAGCATAATTCCTTTGCGTAAATTGGATTTGTTCAAGGGGGCTATTCCATCGAAGATTTTTGAAAACCTTGCTATGAAAAAGCCCATCATTCTCGGAGTCGAGGGTGAAGCAAAAGAACTTTTCATAGAACAAGGCAGGTGCGGAGTGGCTTTCGAGCCTGAAAACGTGGAGGATTTATGCGAGAAGATTTTGACCTTGTATAATAATCCTGTTTTGGCTTCCTCTTTGGGCGAAAACGGTTTGCGATACGTCTCGGAGAATTTCAACAGAGACGAAATCGCAAGGGAGTTTTACGATAAATTACGGCAGATACAATGAAGATAGTTACTGTAATAGGTGCAAGGCCTCAAATCATAAAGGCTTCTGCCATCAGTCGGGCGATAAGAGATTGCTTTGCGGATAAAATTGATGAGGTGATTGTCCATACTGGACAACATTACGACAGAAATATGTCGGAAGTGTTTTTCTCGGAATTGGAAATTCCTCATCCGAAACATAATCTGGCTGTCGGCAGCGGCAGGCATGGCGAACAGACTGCAAAGATGATAGAACGGTTGGAGGCAGTGTTTGAGGAGGAACGTCCGCATGCAGTGGTGCTTTACGGGGATACCAATTCCACTTTGGCAGGGGCTGTTGCGGCAAGCAAGATGTCGATACCCATAGTGCATGTAGAGGCAGGGCTTCGTTCGTTTGACAAGTCCATGCCGGAAGAAGTAAATCGTATTGTCTGCGACCACCTTTCCACTCTTTTGTTCTCGCCTACGCAAAGCGGTTACGACAATCTGGTAAAAGAGGGTTTCTCTACTCGTTTGCACGAAAAGGCTGATGCAAACCACCCCAACATATATCATTGCGGGGATATAATGTATGACAATACCCTCTATTTCTCGCAAAAGGTACTTGACTCGGAGCAAAGACGTGAATGCTTCGGAGAGGATTTCGTTCTTTGTACGATACATCGCAATAATAATACAGACGATGGGGCAAGGCTAAAAAACATTCTTGAAGCCTTGCATGAGATTTCAAAGTTCAAAAAGATAATCCTGCCCATGCACCCGAGAACGCGGAAAATGATACCCGCCGTTCTTGGAGATGATTTCATGAGGAGGTTGAACGAAAATGAGAATATAAGGGTTATGGAACCGGTATCGTTTTCGGATATGATTTATTTGGAAAAAAACGCCTGCCTTGTGTTGACGGATTCAGGCGGAGTGCAGAAGGAAGCATATTTTTTGAAGAAACCGGCCATCATATTGCGACCTCAGACCGAATGGGTTGAGATTGTACAATGCGGAAATGCGGCTGTATGCGATGCAAACCGTGATTCGATAGTGAACAAGGCAAAAGATTACATACTTAATCCGCCTGCGGATTTTCCGGAACTGTTCGGCAATGGGAAAGCAGGCAGATTTATATGCGAAACAATGCTGAAAACGTTATAGAGAATAAACATTCAAACAGAAATAAAAGGATATAAAAATATGCGTACACCGGAAGAGTTACAGAAGATAGCGATAGATTTGATGGAAAAGCAGGTTTACAATCGCGAGCCGATTACTTTGTATGAACCGATCGATTACGGAATGCACCAGGGAGGCAAAAGAGTGCGTCCTTTGCTGTGTTTGATTGCGAATGAGGTGTGCGACGGAGAACTTGAAAAAGCGTTTCCTGCGGCGGTGGCGGTGGAAATGTTGCATAACTTCACGCTTCTGCATGATGATATAATGGATAAGTCGCCTTTGAGACGCGGAAAACCCACCGTTTATCAGAAATATAATACCAACAGGGCTATTCTTTCAGGTGATACCATGTTTGCTTGTTCGTATAACCACCTTTTGCAATGCGATAAAAGCATAGTGCCGGATTTGGTGGAGATAATGACACGCGGAGCCATCGAAGTATGCGAGGGACAGGCTTATGACATGGATTTCGAGACCAGAAACGATGTGAGTTTGGAGGAATATATAGAGATGATACGCCTGAAAACCGGAGTATTGCTTGCAACGGCTTTGAAGCTCGGGGCTGTTACGGCAGGAGCAAGTGCAGATACTTTATCCCTCTTGGACACTTTCGGACATTATATAGGCATTGCTTTCCAAATACAGGACGATATATTCGATTGTTGGAGTGATGTGGAAGTTTTCGGCAAAGTAAGCGGAACAGATATAGCCGACAGAAAGAAGACTTTCCTTTATTTGAAAGCTTTGGAATTGGCAAAGGATAATCTTAAAGAGAATTTGAGAGAACTCTATTGTTCGACAGATATTCCGCGAGAGGCCAAAACGACAAAAGTAAAAGAAATATACGAAGAATTGAATGTGCGTACGGCTGCCCGTGAAGCAATGGAAGAGTATAACCGACTTGCATTGCAGGCTTTAGAACAAATGAACGTTCCGAATGAAAGAAAGAGTTTGCTCGTCGCATTCGCAGAAAAATTGATTAACAGAAACAAATAACAGAATTATATGGACATCAATAAAGAATTTAAGCTCTATGCAGTAAAGCATAAAGGAATAAGCAGCATGACTTTTGACCGTTACAGTAAGTTTACAGGGGCGAAGGCTGCATATATAAACCCGACGATTATAGAGGAAAGGCATTTGAACGTTGCCCAAATGGACGTTTTTTCCCGTCTTATGATGGATAGAATAATCTTTCTCGGCACTCCGATAGATGATGATGTAGCAAATATCATTCAAGCTCAACTATTATTTTTGGAGAGTGATGATCCTCAACGAGACATTCATATTTACCTCAACACTCCGGGCGGTTACGTGAATGCAGGTCTCGGAATATACGACACGATGCAATATATACAGCCTGATGTGGCAACGATATGCACAGGATTGGCTGCCTCTATGGGTTCCGTTTTGCTTTGTGCCGGAACGAAAAAGAAACGTTCCGCATTGGAACATTCGAGAGTGATGATACATCAACCGCTTGGCGGAGCAGAAGGTCAGGCTTCGGATATAGAAATCGCAGCAAGGGAAATTCTGAAAACCAAACAAGAACTCTATTCCATAATTTCAAAGCATTCGGGACAGCCCGTCGAGAAGATAGAAAAAGATGGCGATCGAGACCATTGGCTTACGGCACAAGAGGCTTTGGAATACGGAATGATAGATGAAATCCTTACAAGGAAGAAAGAAGAGCCGAAAGAGACCTCGGAGGGAACTACCGACACACCAAAGGAGTAAACATTGTCAATAGAGTAAATCATGGAAAACAAAATAGAAATCTCCAAAGAAGAGTTGAAGTTCCTAAATCAACTCTCGAAGCAATTTCCAACCCTGCAAGCCGCAAGCACGGAAATTATAAAACTCCGTGCAATCCTTTTGCTGCCCAAAGGAACGGAACACTTCGTTACAGACATTCATGGGGAGTTCGACACGTTTAATCATATCCTTTCCAATGCCTCAGGAGCTGTAAAGAGAAAAATAGATGATGTTTTCGGGCATTCCATTTCCGTTGCGGAGAAAAACCAATTGGCAACGATAATATATTATCCCAATGATAAACTCAGCCAACTGAAAGAGGCGGGAGTGGTTAACGATGAATGGTACAGGCTTACCCTGAATAAATTGGTAAAAGTTGCAAGAGAAGTATCGAAAAAGTACACTCGTTCAAAAGTTCGTAAAGCCATGTCGAGCGAATATGCTTTCATCATAGACGAACTATTGAACGAGACGACCTCCGATAAGTTGGCATACTACGACAGCATAATAGACAATATCGTTGACCTGCAACGTTCCGACCAATTCATAGAATCCATTTGCAGTTTCATAAAACGAATGCTTATAGACAGGCTGCACATCATCGGAGACATATTCGACAGAGGTCCGAAGGCTGCAGAGGTTATGGAACTCTTGAAATCGCATCATGCGGTCGATGTTCAATGGGGCAATCACGACATTATATGGATGGGAGCTGCCTGCGGGAACAAATTCGATGTCGCAGAAGTAATCCGTTTGACCGCAAGATACGGCAGTTTGGACACGATAGAAGATGATTACGGCATAAATCTTATGCCGCTTATCACTTTTGCCATAACGACATACGAAAACGACCCTGCCATACCTTTTATACCGAAAGGCACCAAGCCGGAGCATTTCGACGATGCCAATGTCCGTCTGATGACCGTTATCCACAAGGCAATAGCCGTTATAAGTTTCAAGTTGGAAGGTCAACTCGTTTTGAGAAATCCGGCTTTCGATATGTCGCACCGTTTGTTGCTCGATAAAATCGACTACAAAAAAGGCACCATATTCATCGACGGACAACACTACCCGTTGAGGGACTATTATTTCCCTACCATCAATCCGGACAATCCTTACGAACTGACCAAAGAAGAGGAAGATGTGATAAACAAACTTGCCTCCTCATTCTTGAACTCTTCCAAGCTGCAAGATGATGTCTCTTTCCTATTCGCCAAAGGCAGCGTTTATCTTGTATGCAACAATACCTTGATGTTGCACGGCTGCATACCGATGAAGAGCGAAACCGAGTTCAGGGAGTTTAACCACAAGGGAAGAATGGTTAAAGGCAAAGAATTGCTCGATGTCTTGGAACAAACGATAAGAAACGTATGGGTAAACAGATTTGCTCCCAAGAATAATGACGGCGATTACTTTTGGTATCTGTGGTGCGGGGCATGCTCTCCGATATTCGGTAAACACAGAATGGCAACCTTCGAACGCTATCTGATAGAGGACAAAGGACCGCAATCGGAACGCTTGGATTTGTATTACTCTTTGCGAAACGATGTGAAATTCTGCGAAACTATACTTGCCGAATTCGGATTGACAAACGAAAAAGCAAGAATCGTGAACGGGCATGTGCCTGTCAAAGTAAAAAAAGGCGAAAGCCCCATCATGGCAAACGGAAGACTGCTCGTGATAGACGGAGGCATGTCAAAAGCATACCAGAAGGAAACAGGCATAGGCGGATACACCCTTGTCTCCGGTTCAAGCCGTTTGTTCTTGGTGGAACATGAACCGTTTTGTTCAAGACAGGAATCGATAGAGAACGAAAGCGACATAATCTCAAAGAACTACCTGATAGAGCAACGCACGAAAAAAATCTATATAGGCGACACGGAACTCGGCGAAGAACTGAAAGAGCAAATCGCCAACCTGAAACGCTTAATCTACGCATATAACGAAGGCTTGGTTAAAGAGAAATAAGCCGATTATTTCTTTCCATAGAAACTCAAAACATCTTTGCAACACTTGTTTATCGGAGTTGCAAAGATGTTTTTGGTTTTAGAAAATAGGAATGCTTCCTTTTATCGAAAATCGATGCGGAAGTACTTGGATAATTCCGTCCAGTAAGCCGGAAAAGATTTGCTCACGCAGTCGGGGTTCTTTATACGAATACTGCCATATTTATACGCAAGGAGTGCAAACGCCATTGCCATTCTATGGTCATTATAGGTCTCTATCTCCACCTCGATTATATCGGATCGAACCATGCTTTCACAATTCAATCTCACGACTTTGCCTTGTGTAAACGCTATTTCCACTCCTACCTTTTTCAATTCGACAATCGCTCCGCCCAATCTGTCGGATTCCTTATAGGAAAGCGTTTCAAGTCCTTGAAATTCAAAAGGAATATCCAAGCATACTGCTGTTATCAAGAGCGGAAGAAATAAATCCGGACAGTGTTTGAAGTCTATGATAACGAGCTTTTTTTGTTCGGAGGTTGCTTCATGATACGACAAGACAACGTAATCCTCAAAATATTCCGTCATTACGTTGAAGTATTTGGCGAACATTTCTGCCACTACGCTGTCTCCTTGCAAAGAATGGATTTTCAGCCCCTTTATTTTCAGTCCTTTGATTTTTCGGATTGCAACAAGAGAATATGCAAAGGCTGCTGCCGACCAATCGGCTTCCACAACGACAGGACGAAACAAGTACGGACGAGGTGCAATACGCAGTAAATTATCTCTCATTTCAACCTCCGCCCCGTTCTCCCTCATAAGTGCCGTCGTCATATCTATATACGGTCGTGAGACTTGCAAAGGCGACAACTCCAAACACAGCCCTTTTTCCATATACGGGGCAATCAGCGAAAGAGCGGAAACGAATTGGCTGCTTAAATCGGCAGGCAAAGAAATCGTCTGCCCTCCTTGCAGCGGTTTGCCGATGATTTTAAGCGGAAAGATTGTGTTTTCATTTTGCTGTTCCAGTTCCGCACCCAACTGCTTCAAGATTTCAATCAACGGTTTCAGAGGTCTGTCCTCCATTCTCTTATCCGCAGTCAACATCCGGTTGCCCGGAGTAATCGAAAGCAGGGCTGTAAGGAAGCGACATGTCGTTCCGGCGTTGCCGCACTCCAACTCCATAAAGTCCTCTTCAAGAGGTGTTGCAAAGAAACGGCATTTCGCCGAATTTTTTCGGCTTTCTATTTTTCTCAGGCTGCGATTCAGCAAAACAGTGTCGTCGGAAGTTGAAAGATTGCTTACTTGCTGCGATTTGCCTGCAAGATATTCAATGATGAGAAGCCTGTTGGAAATACTCTTTGAGCTTGGCAACTCGAATGAAAGTTCTTTCGGACTGATGCTTTCGCCGACAAATGCAAGAGAATGCATTATTGCTTTTTATTTAGATCGTAATCTATCATCTTACGATAGAGAGTTCTTTCGGAAAATCCCAATTCCTTTGCAGCGGCACTGCGTTTGCCGTTATTCCTTTCCAAAGCCGCAATTATGGCATTCTTTTCCATTTCCCTCAAACTGACGGGAGTGTCTTTCTTTACGTTCTCTTCCGGGCAATCAATGACCATTTCGCTGTGTCGATTGTCCGAAGGAGGATTTATCATAGTCGTATTGGTCGAATTGTTGAACATTCCGAGAACCACGGATTTAAGTCTCACAATCTCCTCTTTCAGTTCCTCTATATCCTTTTTGTTCTGCAATACGATGCTTATTATATCGCTTGCGTCCGCACTTGCTTCTTCCGATTTGAAAAGCACAGGCAGACGTTCGATAGGCGGTATATAGGTTTTAAGGGTTTGAATGTCCACCTCCCTGTTCATTTCCAAGAGAGACATACGCTCGGCTATGTTTTTCAATTCCCTGACATTTCCACGCCAAGGGTAGCTTTTGAGATATTCCAAAGCCTGAGGTGTGAGGCTTATCCTCGGAATATTGTATTTATCCGCCAATTCGCTGCAAAAGAATCTGAAAAGAATGGGAATATCCTCCTGTCTTTCTCTTAGGGAAGGCACATTGATGTTTATCTGATTCAAACGATAATAAAGGTCGCTGCGGAAACGTCCCTGCTCCACGGCTTTCAACAAATTCACATTGGTTGCCGCAATTATTCTTACATCGACTTTCACCGCCGAGGAAGCACCGACAGGCAGAAACTCGCCGTTTTCCAAAACTCTCAACAACTTTGCCTGCATCGTATAAGGCAGTTCCCCGACCTCATCGAGGAAAATAGTACCCTTGTCCGCTTCTGCGAAATATCCTTTACGGTCTCTTTCCGCACCGGTGAACGAACCTTTGACATGTCCGAACAATTCGCTCTCTATCGTACCCTCCGGAATGGCGGCACAGTTCACCGCAATGTATTTCTTCTGCTTTCTGTCGCTGTTTTGATGGATTATACGGGAAAAAACGTCCTTGCCGGCTCCACTCTCTCCCACAATCAGAACACTCGCATCTGTCTTGGCGACCCTTATCGCTATCTCTATTGCTTTGTTCAACAGAGGACTGTCTCCGAAAATGCGAAACTGTCTCTTTACCTTTTGAATATCCGTTTCCGTCATGCCGATGTTACCTTTTTAAGAGGAGAAGTGTTTCGTAAGTATAGGGGTATCAGAAATTGAAACCCACATAGAGTTTGAAAGTATTCATTCCGAGGTTTTTCTCGTCCTGCAATATCATCGGATTGCTTTCAAAATCCGGAATGATGTCTTTTGAATAATCGAGTTTGGCTTTGCCGAATACAAATTCGCCTCCGAAAGAGAACCATTGGTATTTAAGTCCCAAATTCAATGAAAGACGATTGGAAAAGGCGAAACAGCCCGAACTCTGTTCTTTCGGATTAAGAGATGTTCTTGCAAGAGTGCGTGAACCGAATACCAAGGTAGGGCAATACTTTATGGAAGTCTCCAAGAACAACCCGTCAATCAATTCCATTTGTGCAGCCAAGCCTACTTTCGGCCCTGCGGTCATAAGAAATCCGCCTTTGGTCTTGTAGTTATACAATGTAGCCTCGGAAGCGGACAATCCTTGCGAATAATCGTATTCTTTTCCCGAATCGTATGCCAATTCAAGGAAAGTAACATCTATGCCGGGGCTGACGAGTTCTCCCAATGCTATATCGAAATAAAAAGTATGCCCGTATTCCAACCCGATGCCGTAAGAATAGAAGTCTTTATACTCTCCTATCGGATTGTTGTACTGTATTCTTGCATAATTGGCACCGTTCTTCTGAGCCTGTACGCAAATACCTGTGCATACAAGAACCGACAGGAACGACATCTTAATGAACCGAACTGTTGTTTTCATATCTTGTGCTATTCGTTTATAGATTTTTCAGAAAGGAAGATCGCCCAATTTTTCTATCTCGGTATCCTCGCTCAAAAGTTTGGAGAGATTGGTTTTTGAATCTTCGGAAGAAGTGCCGAAACCCTCCTCCAAAATTTCGTCATAAACAGAAGCAGAATCCCTGTTGCCTGTTTCGCAAGACAGAGTCTCACCGGTATGGAAGCGGGATAGTATTTTGAGATTTTCGGCAATGATTTCGACAACACGCTTCTTATACCCCTCCTTGTCTTCCCTCACATGCGACCTTATCCTGCCCTCCACATAAACCTGCATGCCTTTCTTCAAAAATTTCTCTGCCACCTCAGCCAAACCTCTCCAACAAACCACATTATGCCACTCCGTTTCCTCGACCTTGGAGCCGTCCTTGCATTTGTGAAGTTCCGTCGTGGCGAGAGAGAAAGTCGATTTCTTTATTCCATCGAAAGACACGATTTCAGGGTCTTTGCCGATATTACCTATAAGAATTACTTTGTTTATCCCAATCATCACCATTTCATTTTACCGAGAGCAAAGGTACGAAAAAAAGCCGAAAGCCGCCCATCGCTCTCCTATTCCGACACATCAACATTCCGCCTCTTTGATTTGTTCGCCACGACCGCTGAAATGAATCGCCGAAAGAATTTTTCCAACACCGAAAGGAAAAATCGAAGTCCTATACTCTTTTGGAAATGCGGTTTTCTGAAACAAGTAATTGTGCGGAACGCTTTTTTGAGGTCTTCATGTGCGGATAAAGAAAAAAGGCAGGAAGTTCATTCCTGCCTTTCGTTATGAGAATCTTCTCTCTAAATCGTTTGAACTGTTTCAACGAGTTTTTTGCCTGTTTGAACCGCTTCAAGGTTTGCGGGTATCAATTTGTGGTGTCTTTCAGGCAAAGATTTTTGCAAACCCTTCTCGATGAACTCTTCGGTTACAACCGGTTTTACTTTAAGGAATGCTCCCAATACTATCATATTGAAAACTTTCGACATTCCGAGTTCTGCACTTTTTTCTGTTGCAGCAACCTTGTAAATGTTTATATCCTTTCTTGTAGGAGGGTGAACGATTCCGTTAGGGTCGTACAACAATACTCCGCCGGGTTTTACCGATTGCTCGAACTTATCCAAGGATTGTTGGTTAAGTATGATTGCCGTATCGAATTGGCTGATAATCGGAGATGATATTCTCTCATCGGAGATGATAACAGAAACATTGGCTGTACCACCTCTCATTTCAGGTCCGTATGACGGCATCCAGCTGACTTCCTTGTTTTGCATTGCTCCCGAGTAAGCAAGTATTTTACCCATCGATAAAACTCCTTGTCCTCCGAATCCTGCTATTATTATTTCCTCTGTCATTTTAATGTGTTTTTAATGGGTTACTACCTTACTAATTGTCCATCGACTTTGATGTCGCCGGGAACATATTTCTCGAACATGTGTTCTTTCATCCATTCGTTTGCTTGAACAGGGGTCATTTTCCAACCGGAGTTACATGTTGAAACGAATTCGACGAAAGAAGTTCCTTTCTTGTTTGCTTGGTTCTCGAAAGCTTTTCTTACGGCTTCTTTTGCTTTCTTTACGGCAGCCGGCGTGGAAGCAGATTGACGGGTTACATAGTATGTTCCCGGCAACTGTGCCACAAGTTCCGTTATTTGCAAAGGATAACCGTTCAAGTCAACCCTACGTCCGTAAGGAGTGGTTGCAGTCTTCATGCCCAACAAAGTGGTCGGTGCCATTTGTCCTCCGGTCATACCGTAGATTGCGTTGTTGACAAAGAAGATTACTATGTTTTCGCCTCTGTTGCAAGCGTGGATTGTTTCGCCTGTTCCTATCGCAGCAAGGTCTCCGTCTCCTTGATATGTGAATGTGTGCATATCAGGGTGAAGTCTTTGTATTGCGGTAGCCAATGCAGGAGCTCTTCCGTGAGCCGCTTCAACGAAATCCACATCGAAATAGTTATATGCCAATACGGAACAACCCACAGGGGCAATACCTATTGTTTGATCTTGGATTCCCATTTCGTCTATTACTTCTGCAATTATTCTGTGTATCGTTCCGTGCGGACAGCCGGGACAATAGTGCATAATCGCATCTGTCATAACGCTTGTTTTCTTGTAAACAAGGTTTTCGGGTTTTATTATCTCTTCGTTAAACATAATCTTAGCCTTTAATTATATCGTTTTCCAATGCAGCCAACACTTCTTGCGGTGTTGGTATTATTCCTCCGTAACGTCCGAAGTATTTTACCGGACATTTGAATTCGGATGCCAATTGCACATCTTTCACCATCTGACCTGCGGACATTTCCACGGTAAGTATTCCCTTTACTCTTTGAGCCAATTTCTTGATCGGTTCGCTTGGGAATGGGAAAAGGGTGATCGGTCTCAACAATCCGACCTTTATGCCTTTCTCTCTTGCAAGTTGAAGGGCTTTATGCGAAATTCTGGCACTTGAACCGTATGCCACTATGATATATTCTGCATCTTCGCACATGATTTCTTCATATCTCGTATCGTTCTTTTCCATTTCACGATACTTGGCTTGAAGTTTGTGATTGAATTGCTCTTGTTTTACCGAGTCGAGTTCCAAAGAGGTTACTATGTTGTGTCCTCTTGTTGCAGGCTTTCCGAATGCTGCCCATGGTGCTTTGGCTGCGATTTCCTCTTTTGTCCAACGAGGAACGTAGTCGCCTACATACAATTTTTCCATAGCTTGTCCGATTGCACCATCGGAAAGTATCATTACCGGAGTACGATATTTGAAAGCTATATCCCATGCATCGAATACGAAGTCGTACATTTCCTGAACCGTTGCAGGAGCCAATACATACATTTGGTAGTCTCCGTGTCCGCCGCCTTTTGTGGCTTGGTTATAGTCGGCTTGCGATGGTTGAATCGTTCCCAATCCGGGACCTCCACGAACGACGTTAACGACCAAGCAAGGCAATTCCGCACCTGCAAGGTATGTCAAACCTTCCTGCATCAAACTCATTCCGGGAGAAGAGGAAGATGTCATGACTTTCTTTCCTGTGGCAGCACCACCATATACCATATTGATTGATGCCATCTCACTTTCTGCCTGTAACACTACCATTCCGGTCTTCTCCCAAGGCATTTCTGCCATGAGGTGTTCCATAACCTCTGATTGCGGAGTTATAGGGTATCCGAAATAGCCATCGCAACCGGAGCGGATTGCTGCTTCGGCAATCGCTTCGTTACCTTTCATCAATTTCAATTCCTTTGCCATTTCCTTAAAGTTTAGTCGTTTATAATTTAGCCTTGTAAACCGTTATAACTCCGTCGGGACAAACCATTCCGCAGCTTGCACAGCCGATGCAATCTTCTTTGACCTGTTCGGCGTAGTTGTAACCTTTACCATTTACGTTTGCTGATAAGGCGATGACTTGTTTCGGGCATACCGAAGCACAAACTCCGCATCCCTTGCAACGCTCAATATCAACTACAATTGCTCCTTTTATTGCCATTGTCGTCTGTTTTTGATGAATAATTTTACTTGTTCTTTTCAGCCCCCAAAATTAGCACTTTATTTTGGAACGGCAAGCGGTTACTGCGTTAAATCTCATTTTCCGAATTGTCGAAAGGTGAACTTATCTTCTCTTGGCGTGTTCGTAAAGGTATAAAACGTAAAACATCTATGAATATGAAAAGAATGGAATTGACACAATTGCCTTACTCAATGGACGCATTGGAGCCGCATATAGGCAGATTGACCATGGAATTTCATCATGGCAAACATCATCGAGCGTATATCGACAATCTGAACAAGCTTATCGCAGGTACGAAGTTCGAGACCATGTCTCCGGAAGAGATAGTGAAGACCTCCGATGGCAGCATATACAATAACGCTGCCCAAGCATGGAATCATGATTTCTATTGGAACTGTCTCTCTCCCGAGGGAGCAAAAGAGCCTTCGGGCTGCTTGGTTCATGCAATGGACAAGAAGTTCGGCGGATTTGAAGAGTTCAAGAAACAATTCACGCTTGCTGCATTGGGTTTGTTCGGCAGCGGTTGGGTTTGGTTGGTCAAAGACGAAGCCGGAAAATTGGAGATAATACCGACCCCGAATGCAGGCAACCCGATACGGGAAAACAAAATTCCGCTTCTGGTATGCGACGTATGGGAACATGCCTATTACCTCGACAAGCAAAACCGCAGAGCCGACTACATGGAGAGTTTCTGGAAAGTGGTCGATTGGAAGAAAGTATCTCAAAGATATTGAACGTAGTTTGCGGAAACAGGGAAATTCCCATGATGACACAGACGCTATATAGGACTTTATGGGTGTTCTCTTTTTACATTCGTTATCATTTCGCTTTGCTTGCGAGTGATCGAGATTAACAATTTTCAATTCTTTTAACTTCAAGAATATCGATGCAACCCGTCCGAAGGATTTGCCACGAATTTTTTGCGAATATTCGGAGTTGAGCAATCGATTATATTTCAGTTGTTTGCAAGCATGTCGAGATTTGTCGGATAAAAAGACGGCGTTTTTCGCTTGGAAAACGCCGTCTTTTTTCAAGAAAACGAAGAGTTAGTGATGCTAAAACGAAGTCTTTTGAGTCAAAAGACTTCGTTTTTTCCCGAAAAGACGCCGTCTTTTTTGTCGGAGGTCTCGAAACCTTTTCCGAAAATTGTTATTTTGATTGAAAACCCGCTCAAAACACAGAAAAAATTCCGTCCGAATCCACGTTTTGCATTCTTTCCTCTCCATTAGTAAAGCAAAATCATAAGCCTTTAATTTGTTGAAACAATAACCATGCGATTATATGGAGAGAATAACGTATATTTGCAGTGCCGAAATATTTTGCAGACACGGATAACGCAAATTGAACAGATACCCTCTTTACTTTTCCTCTTGATTGTGTGTATTGAACCATGAAAAATTCATACTTTTGTAAGTTGAAATCAAACCATCACGGAAAGGAGGCAACAGAAGAAAAGATCAGATTGATTTAGTACGTTTTTATATGACATAATAAAGCGTTTTTGCTTATTTCGTTTTCTGAAATCTGGACAATTTCAGCTAATGTATCGGAATTATAAGCGGAAGACGCTCACGATGTATTTCGTGGGCTTTTCTTGTTCGATACATTAGGTAGTCCAGAACCTCAGATAACGATAAGAGAAATAAAGTCCCACGATTTTTTATGTCCGTACGCTAAGGGAGAATAAAGCAGGCTTTGCCTGCAAAATACAAATTGCCTTTGGGACTTGGGCAGAGATAAAAAAGAATAGAAATTATGTCAAAGAATGAATTATTGACTTTGCAAAATGTCTTTTCAAACAGGATATTCCGCATTCCGGATTTCCAAAGAGGGTACGCATGGAATGAAGAACAATGGAATGACCTATGGGAAGATATAAACGGTATTCAAGGAGATAAAAAGCATTATACAGGCATGCTCTCCGTTGAATGCATCGATGCAAACGATCCGAAATGGGAGAAAGACCTATGGCTTATCAATCAAGGCAAGAAATTATTCTATGTCATAGACGGTCAACAACGTCTGACTACCTTGATAATCCTTTTGAACGAACTGTTGAAAGGTGAGGGTGATTTGATGTATGAGACAAAAAAGCATTGGAGAAATTACTTCCTATACAAGTCTTATAACGGCAATACATCATTCCTGTTCGGATATGAGAAAGATAATCCGAGCGATGAGTTCTTCAAAACAAAAATCTTGGAACAAGCCTCTTGTTCGGCAGCAAACAACAATCAATCGGTTTATACTCTCAACCTGAAAAAGTGCAAAGAGTACTTTGCAGAGAAAATCAAGGATTATGATCAAGAACAGAAAGAAGACCTTTTCCGTAAGATTACGACACAGTTGACTTTCAATTATTACGAGATTGATGACACAACGGAAGTGTTCGTAACTTTCGAGACCATGAACAACAGAGGAAAGCCTTTGTCTGTTTTGGAACTGTTGAAGAACAGGTTGGTTTATTTGTCTGTCCTCCTTATGGAAGATGAAAATGCCTACAATCGACTCAGAGACGACATCAATGAGGTATGGAAAACCTTATATGAATATCTCGGCAAAAATCAAGACAAACCTTTGAATGAAGATGATTTTCTGCAAAATCATTGGATAACCTACTTCCCATACAGTAGAGACACGGCAAAAGTTTTTAAGACGTATTTGCTATCCAAGGAGTTTACGAAGAAACGTGTTCTCAGCGGAGAGTTAAGTTCGGAACAAGTCAGGGAATATATCGATAGTCTCCAAAAGAGCATCAAAACATGGTACTATATGGCAAACATCGACAACTCTCCTTATAGCGAAGAAATCAAATCATGTTTGGAAAGACTGCAAAGAGTAGGCTGGGGTGCCTTCAAGCCCCTGACCATGGCGATATTGACAAAATTGGAAGAGGAAAGCAAGGAAGAGGATAAGGATAAGATTGCGGCATTTCTGAAAGCGGCAGAGAGGTTCAACTTCTTAATTTTCCGACTTTGTGAGTTTCGTTCCAATACCAAAAACACCGAATTTTATGGTTTGGCAAGAGCATTTTACAGGGAAAACCGTCCGATAGATGAAATCATTGAAAAAATTACTCAACTGACAGATGAAACTTTTGACGCGGACACCGCTCGTTTCAAGATCAGTCAAGTCGCCAAATCGGGGGACGGTTTTTTCGATTGGACGGGCTTGCGATACTTCCTTTATGAATACGAGCAATATCTGCAAGAACAA